>Ga0247837_1000370_pt1 | contig 94311 bp, 85 predicted proteins | sample LaCtaG_2_FD_187115 | JGI IMG/M metagenome (GOLD analysis project Ga0247837, IMG submission 187115) | Freshwater microbial communities from meromictic Lake La Cruz, Castile-La Mancha, Spain - LaCruzMarch2015_14.5m | ecosystem: Environmental > Aquatic > Freshwater > Lake | place: Spain: Castile-La... | reverse complement strand
GGAGCCGGGAACGAATCGCGGTATGGCAGAGATATTGTGGCACCGCCGGGAAACCAGGCGGCAACAGAGAACACCAACGTCTGTCTAACCTGCGATGAGAACCCGGCTTACTCTCCGGCTCAATTAAATCCACCGGACGCAGGCGAGTTTGATTCGGCCTGAATTTCATAGAGCTAGGCCCCTTATCTCTCAACTCGCCGCTCCCAGGCCGTCAGTAGTGGAATCGCCCTTGAAGAAACTCGACGCGGTCATGCTTGACCAGGTAGACGCAGCGGTGCTCCGCGGTGATGCGGCGCGACCAGACATCCCCGCCCAGATTGTTCAGCGGCTCCGGTTTGCCGATACCCGCGAAGGGCTCTCGTAACACGGCCTGCACCAGCTCAAGCAGGCGCTTTGCCGTGCGGCGGTCTGTGGCGACCCAGTAGTGCAAATCCTCGATGAAACCCGGCTGAAAGACGGCGAGCCGCGGCGGCTCAGTCTTCAAGGCCCACCGCCTGGGCGAGCGCCTCGACCGACATGGGCTCGCCTGCGCCCTGGCGGGCACTGGCCAGCGCGGCGAGCAGGCGCTCGGCATTCCTCGGCGAGCGCAGCAGGTGCGCCGTCTCCGTCAGGATCTCCAACTCGTCGGCCGCGATGATGGCGACGGCATCGCCGCTGCGGCGTCGGACCACAATCACCTCGCGGTCATCGACCGCGCGATCCATCAGCGTCTTCAGTTGCTCGCGCGCCTGGCTGTAGGTGGTTTCGATCATGGCGAAGCCCGGGGTGAATTGGACAGGAAGTCTGTACATTATAGCGAGTTCCGGGGACAGCGGGAAAAAGGCAACAGGGGTCAGGGGCGAATAGCACTGAGTTAAGGACGAGACCTCAAGATATCAGTGCCTTGCACTGGCCGGTCGGAGTCAGGATCCTGACTTCTCAGAAGCGGCACGCCTGGCGTTCTTGCATCCAGGCTGCGCGGATGGGCGGCGACGGAGCGTCTGCGCACCCACATCCGCAAGGCAGTGACGGTCGCCGGGGCCGAGCGGATCGGCCACGGGGTCGCTATCGGCTATGAAGATTCGGCGTTTCAGACGCTCCGGATCATGGCGGACCGGGACACCGCCGTGGAGGTCTGTCTGACCAGCAACGACCTCATCCTGGGGGTGAAAGGCCGGGATCATCCCGTTGTCGTGGAGGTGAACTCCGCATCATTTCGTACCCAGGCCACAGACCGGAGGTCGAGGCTTCAGCCGGACGCGACGCCGCCCGCTAAAGCGTCGACCTCCGGTCGAGTCGCCTCGCTCACCGCCGGTCGAGCCTTCGCAGCACGGAGCTTTCCGGAAATCGCCCCAGGCCTCACTTGGAGTCCGGTCCGGCCTGGGAGCGCCGCACCCAAGTCGCGGCGCGATCTCGCGGATCACCCCGCCGGTGTGGGTTGAGCAGATGCCTCGCCGCGACTTGGGTGCGGCGCTCCCAGTGGCCGTTGCGGCTTGAGCCACTGAAAATCCGCGCGCTTCTCAGCCGCGTGTCGACATCTCGGGGTCTCTCGGGGTTTTCGGAAGGAGTCCAAGGCTTCAGCCTTGGAGCGGCCGGCCAAGGCTGAAGCCTTAGCCGCCAAATGGTCATCGTTCCGGCCTTAGGGTGGACAAGCGATAGCGCAGTCCACCGAAGCCCGCGCCGCCTCTCCCCCGAATTCGACCCCCTAATGTTCGGTCGGTGTCGTGCGCAGGGCCCGGATCGCTTCGCGGGAGAGCCCGGTCAGATCGGCAATAGCCGCGTCGTCCAGGGCGGAGCGCTCAAGCAGGGCTAGGGCCATTTCACTGCGCGCCTGGGCAAGGCCCTCCTTGTGCCCCTCCTTGCGTCCCCGCTCGAGGATCTGTGGTCGTGGTGGCGCCCGGCGGCCGGGGCGCGCCGCTTGCGGGGACCGCGGAGGTGGCGGGGTCGGGGCATGGCTGGCGTCGGTGGGTTCAGGTGGGTGGCTGGCGCGCGATTCGCGTCGGCAGCGGTGCCGCGCACCGTTGAGCCGAATTGTAGTCGCCCGGCGCCTAGGCGTAGGGCGGATGCCCGCAGGGCGATCCGCCGCTTTGGCCTCCCAATCACGCGCCCGAACAGCGCTCCCGGCTCACGCGACCTCGCGGCGAAGGCGTCCGGTATCGCCTTGCCCCGCCAGCAATCCTTCGACCGAAATGTCCTCGTCGAGCGCATCCCAGTGGATGCCACGGGGGCTCAGCTCGCAGGCTTCGCGTGCTTCCGGCGTCGCGGCCAGCAGTCGGGGGAACCAAGCCAGGGGTACGCCGAGCGTCCGCCCGTCGTTCAACTCGACCCACAGGTTGTTTTCGTCGCAGGTGGCGCGCTTAGGCGAAATGTTCATTCCAGGCACTCTCCATGGTCTTACGATGGTCTTGGACCATGCCGGCGATCTGGCACAGCGTTCGGGCGTCGAACCCGTCGTTGCGCGCGAGCTGCACTTGCGGGGACAGCCAGAACTTGGCCTCCGCCCCGGCCTTGCGGACATGGATATGAACCGGCTCGCGCGGGCAGCCCTCGTTGGTGTAGAAGAAGAACTTGAACCCATCGAGACGTAAGGCAACGGGCATGATGGGCTCCGGGGCCAGCGAGCGGAACGCTCCGGCGGGGGTCCGTCCGACGTGAGCGCACTCGATGCTACGCGGGTTGTCGGCGACCGGCAATCTTGATCGTTCGCCAACAGCCCTGAAGCATAACCCTGCCGCCGCCTGACAGCGGGCGATGCCGGCGCCGGTGGGCGCTGGCGTTGACTGTTGTGGGGTGGGTTGGCCCTGACCAGGGGTGGCAACGGGAAGCCCTGGCAGGTGCCGGGAGGGTGGTCGGAGCGGTACGCGGGCGGGCGTCACGATCGCCAGGCCAGCGTTACCCGGCACCGGTGGTCGCCGGTGGGCGGGGTCCGGCGCCGTGCCCGGCGGCGGTTATTCGAGTTGAAGCTGCAACGGCTGGGCGAGCAGGGGGCGCATCCGCGCGGGGTCGAGCCAGGGGCCGGCACAGGACGCGCGGATGAAGGCGATGGCGCCACGCACGCCCAGGGTGCGATAAAGCTCGCGCAGATGGCGGGCAAAGCGTGCCAGGGTGTTTAACAGGTGCGCCAGGCGCATCAGGTAGTGATAGCCCTTCATGGCGTTCCAGTTCAGGGCAAAGGCGTGCTCGTAGTGATAACCCTGATGTTTCTCCACCAGGAAGCCGGCCTCGATGCCCCAGCGGTAACGGGCCCCCAGGTTGCAGCGCTCATGAACATTCGCGCGGCTGAGCGGCTGGCTGGAGAGCCAGGCATGGCGGGCGGTCTTGGTCAGGCGCGCGCCCTGTTCATCGATCGTCTCCCAGGTCTCCTCACAGACCACCACATGCAGACTGAGGTGGCGGCGCGTGTTGTTTGCGAAGGCATAGTCGATCGCGTTGACCCAGGAAAAGCGCTGGTGGCGCGCCCCCCAGTCGCGCTGACAACCCGCTGGCTACACCGCGTGCAGCGCGTGGAATTCCTCCCAGACCGTAGGCAAGTCCTTGTCCTTGAACACGATCATGAACTGCCAGTGGTACTGATGGCAGCACTGCATCACCGGTCCGTCGGCATAGAGACCGTCGAGCAACAGGAAGATCGACAGGCGCGGGAACAGCGTCTTGATCCGGGCGCTGAGCCGCGTGAAGGCGCGCCGTTCGCAGTCTTGTTTGTCGGCCTTGGTATCGCCCTTGGCGTATTCGAGGAATTCGCTCAGCAAGGGGATCACCAGGCCGTTGTGAAAGGCCAGACTGGCCTCTAGGACATAGACGAAGTACTGGACGTGGCGGGCGTCCTCGGCGCCGACCTGACGTTGCAGGAGATTCTCATCCCAGAGGGTGTCACGGGTGAATTTCTGGGAGCCGTCGATGGCGATGGGATAGGCGTGGTTGATCAGATAGCGGCGAAAAGTCTTGGCGCGGATCAGGCGTCGCACCAGGTCGATGTGCGCCTGTTCGAGGTGGGCCACGTCGATGTCGCGCAGCAGCCGAAAGAGGGTGTCGGCGTTCGGCAGGGTCGTCAATTCGGGGAACAGCAGCCGTAGGTTGGCCTCGAACTGCGGGCGCGTCAACTCGCGGTTGACCTCGCGTCGGGAGGCGAACTGAAAGACGAACATCAGCAGCCCGTAGAGCAGCAGCACGGTGAGCCGATGGCGGCACTTCTTGGGGTTGCGGGGCTCGGGAATCTGTCCCAGGGCGGCGAGCAACGCAGGCAGTTCCCGGCGCAGGACGCGCATCTGTCCGCTGACCGCCGCCTCGCGGGCCTGCTGTTCCGCGGCGATGGTGGCATAGGCCGAGCAGCAGTTGGGTAAGGGCGCGGGTGTCCGGGGGATCAGTCCGGCCGGGCGCTGTTCTTCGCGTAGCGCCTGTTCCTGCTGTTTTTTGTGCGACCGTTGCTCCTTGATGGCCGCGCGTGACGGGCGACGGCAGGGTTTGCTCATGGCGTCGCGCTCCCGGACGCGGCGCACAGGCGCTCGCGCCACTGCGCACTCAAGGGCTTGACCCAGACTTGGCGCGGGGCGCTGTGATAGGTCCGGCCCGGTCGCGCCAGCCCGCTCCCGCTGGTCTCCCCCAGCAGTTCCCAGCCGGCGGCGCGGTAGCAGGTGCCGGCGTAGTGGCGCGGGTCGACGAAAGTCTCCAGCAGCAGCGGCGCAAACCCCCAGTGTTCGCGCCAGTCGGCGCGTACCCGCCGCGCCAGTTGTCCCAGCACATGGCTGGCCAGGTGCGGCACCTGGACGTGGGGAAAGATCAGAAAGCGGCTGTTGTTGAGCACCCGCACCTGGTTGGCCCGGCGCGTCTGGGCGTCCCACCCGATCCAGTGGTCACGCACCGCCAGCGCGCGCGCCGCGCCCGCCAGCAGGAGGCAGCCCAGGTGCTGCTCGCCCGCGGTGATGAAGTAGCGCAGCCGGTAGCCGAAGGCACCCTTGTAGCCCAAGGGGTGCCAACGCGCGACCGCCGCATTCCATTGCGCCACCGCCGCGGCGTCGGCGCGCACCGGCGCCAGGCGCACCGGGCCGAGCGCGGCCAAGGGGCCGTGAATCGGCATCGGCGCCGCCACCACCGGCGCCGGGGGTGCCGGATGGGGGCGCCGCGCGACCTGCAACGGGGGCAGCACCACCAACCCGGCCGCCTCCAGACGTTCCAGAAACTCCCGACAGGCGTGAACCTTCGCCGTCCCCGTCACGGTATACCACTGCAAATGCTCGCACAGCGTCGCCGCCAACTCGCGCCGCCCCAACCGCGGCAGCCACGCCACCGTCTGGCGGATACCGGCGATCTCCTCGACGCTGAAGACGCGACCACAGTGCACCCACGGTCCTGGACTCATCGCACCCATCGCCACCCCCCGGCGGAACGGCAGACCGATTACCCTCCCTTTAATCCTGCCAGAGTCGCCGCGCGGTGTCTACCCCCTTGTGCGAACATTAACTTTCTCTAACCCCCGCCAGCCCGCGCCGTGACTGGGGTGGCGCGGTTATGCTTCAGGGCTGGTTCGCCAAGGTCGGTAGGGCGGATGCCCGCAGGGGGATCCGCCGCTGCAGCCTCCCAATCACGCGCGAGCCCCGTGGGGTCCGCTGTGCGGACCATCCCCGGTCGGGTCCTTGCTTGAGGGTGAAAGTCGCGCGGCGACGCTGTGGGAGCGGCTTCAGCCGCGACGAGCGTTCGCGGGTCTTACAAGCCATGATGCCTTGCGGCATCCTGAAAGCCGGACTGGCGGAACCGCCGCGTGTTCCGCCCTTGTGTCATCAAGCCCTATGCCGCCGCCCGCACCTCAACGGCCAAGCGCCGACCCACGGCGAGCAAGGCCCGCTCCAGCGCGGCGGCCTTGCTCCCGTGCCGGGGGTCGAGCAGGCGTCGTGCCTCCTTCTCATTGACCCCCAGGCGCCGCGCCAGCTCGCTGGTGCCGATGCCGGCCTCTCGCACTGCGAGGTATAGCGCTGCCTTGAGCGCGGTCGCGATGGGCACCGCCACCGATGCCTCGTCGGCCAGTGGGGCGGATGGCGATGGAATCTCCGCACGGTCATCGACGCGCGCCGCAACGGCCTCTTCCAGACAATCGGCCGCCTCTTCCAACGCCTGGTCGCGGGTCTCACCCTGGGTGATGGCCTCCGGCCAATCGCGGAAGGTCACCACGAACCCGCCGTCGGCGTCCGGCGTCAGGGTCACTGGGTAAACGAAGTTCATCGGGGCGTCTTACTAGAGATCAGTCAGGGTCAGGCCAAGTTGCTTGAGCATCGCATGGAGGGTTCCGGTCTTCAGTTCGTCCTTTGGATTGCGCACGATGGTCAGGGTCGTCCCCAGGTAGAGGGTGACGTGACTGCCCCTGCCACGTTTGTGGTCCAGGCGACAGGCCAAGCCGTGCGCCTTGGCGTAACGTTGCACGCGATGGATGAACTCGGAGCCCGCAGTATCGGACAATTCTGTCCGGGCGCCAAGCCCCAATCGACCCCACCGCCTGGCCCTGGCAACCGGGACCCCAGCAAGCCGGGTAGTGTCCGCACCCGCCCCATCAGCGGACCAGCCCGCGTAGGGCGGAACGCGCAGCGGTTCCGCCATCGGCATCGCCGGCGTCAGCGCAATGGCGGATCGCCCTGCGGGCATCCGCCCTAGGGTCCTGGACGAGTTGTTCCCCGAGGGTTCCGACCCCGAGCCGGTCTGACCGGGCCGGCCGGCGGGACGTGCGGCAACCGTTACCGCCTCCTGGGGAGAGTGGCGCCCTCGCCGCGAACCGTGGCTTCGTGCCGGCCTGAGGCCGGCGGACCCGGGGGCCGGCCGGAGGCCGGCGCTCCCAAGGGGGGGCGCTCCCAAGAAGAGCCGGCGCTGCGACGTGGGAGCGCCGGCCTCCGGCCGGCCCCGGGTCCCCCGGCGTCCCGCCGGGCTGGATCGAGGGGCAAGATTAAGCCCGGTCGGGCGGAACGCGCAGCGGTTCCGCCATGATCAGCGTCAGCGTCGGCACCATGGCGGATCGCCCTGCGGGCACCCGCCCGATGGTCCTCACAGCGTCGTGATCCGCACCCCGTAAACCCCGCCGATCACCACATATTCATCCTCCCCCTTGAGCATCCCGGGCAGCAGCCGGTTGTAGAAGAAGACCTTGGAGCGGGGCACGCAGGCGGTCAGCAGGTAGTCGCCGAACTCGTCGGCCCGCTCGCGTTCGCTCGTGAAGCTGTTGAGATTGTTGAGCAGTACCAGATAGGAGCCGTCCGGCTCGCGGCCCAGGACCTCGTGGTCGCCGATGGAGTTGATGCCCCGGTGCAGGGTCAGGTGGGTCATCCCGGGGTTCTGGCGGGCCAGTTCGTACTGACAGTAGGTGTACAGGAGGTCGAGTTGGGACTCCAGTGCATTGGTGCCGTAGATGCCGCGCACCGCCTCCCCCTGGAACGCCAGGTAGTGGTCGCTGCCGCGCCCGTGCAGGGGGCCGCCGTGATGGCGGGTGAGCAGCCCGAAGCGGGTCTCGGCCCAGTATTTCAGCACCGCCCCCTCGCGCCCGTCGGCGTCGAAGGACCAGCCGCGCACCAGCCGCAGATAGTTGGCGTTGGCCCGGGATTTCTTGCGCCGGCCCGGGGTCAGACCCGCCTCTTCCAGGTCCTCCAGGCAGAAGCGCACCGTCATGTAGTCCACGAAGCACTGGGCGCGGCTGCGGTGGTCGTCGACCGGGTCCAGGCGCCGGCACAGGTCCGCGTGGAAGTCGCGCACCCCGTCGATCGCGAGCGGCACCGGATGGCGCTGATAGGCCAGGCTGCCCAGGATCCAGGCCGGCAGGTTGCAGCGATTGATGCACAGGCGGGCGGCCGGGGGCAGGGTCGCCGCGGCGGCGAGGAAGGATTCATGGGCGACCGGGTCGATCTCCGACTCTTTATGTCTGTCATTATCCATACAGCCGCCACCGCCTTGTCGTGGATGCTACCAAGCCCCCACGACCCCTCACATAGATATACATAGCTGTTTTAACGACGTTTCGATTTCGGGACATGCACTGGCACGAGGTTTGCTGATAGGCAGTCGAACGCGAATTTTGTTCAACCGCTGCGAAAGCGACCAACAGGAGAACCTACCCATGGCACTGCGTCAATGCGCCATCTACGGCAAAGGTGGAATCGGCAAGTCCACCACCACCCAGAATCTGGTCGCCGGCCTGGCCGAGGCCGGGAAGAAGGTGATGATCGTCGGCTGCGACCCTAAGGCCGACTCGACCCGCCTGATCCTCCATGCCAAGGCCCAGAACTCCATCATGGAGATGGCGGCGAACGCCGGCAGCGTCGAGGACCTGGAGCTCGAGGACGTCCTGAAGGTCGGCTACCGCAACATCAAGTGCGTCGAGTCCGGCGGCCCGGAGCCGGGTGTCGGCTGCGCCGGCCGCGGTGTCATCACCGCCATCAACTTCCTGGAAGAGGAAGGCGCCTACGAGGCGGACCTGGACTTCGTCTTCTATGACGTGCTGGGCGACGTGGTGTGCGGCGGTTTCGCCATGCCCATCCGCGAGAACAAGGCCCAGGAGATCTACATCGTCTGCTCCGGCGAGATGATGGCCATGTACGCGGCCAACAACATCGCCAAGGGCATCGTGAAGTACGCCAACTCCGGTAGCGTGCGCCTGGCCGGCCTGATCTGCAACAGCCGCAACACCGCCCGTGAAGACGAGTTGATCATCGAACTGGCCCGCCAGCTCGGCACCCAGATGATCCACTTCGTGCCCCGCGACAACGTGGTGCAGCGCGCCGAGATCCGCCGCATGACGGTCATCGAGTACGACCCGACCGCCAAGCAGGCCCAGGAGTACCGCGACCTGGCCCACAAGATCATCAACAACAAGAACTTCGTGATCCCCACCCCGATCACGATGGATGCGCTCGAAGAACTGCTGATGGCCTTCGGTCTGATGGACGAGGAAGACGAGTCCATCGTCGGCAAGGCGGCGGTCGAAGTCGCCTGATCGGACGGGTACCAAGATCGAGCCCCCCAGGCGCCGCCGGCGCCTGCGTGGTTCAGAACAGCGTTGTTGCAGAGCGTCTCGTCGGCGGATTAGCCGCGGCGCCCGATGCGGAGAGCCAACATGGCAAATTTGACTCGTGAAGAGACCATGGACCTCATTGCCGAGGTCCTGGAAGTCTACCCGGAAAAGGCGAAGAAGGACCGTGCCAAGCACCTGGCGGTCAACGACCAGGCGATCGAGCAATCCAAGAAGTGCATCACCTCCAACCGTAAATCCCTGCCCGGGGTCATGACGGTGCGCGGCTGCGCCTATGCCGGCTCCAAGGGGGTGGTGTGGGGCCCGATCAAGGACATGATCCATGTCTCCCACGGGCCGGTCGGCTGCGGCCAGTATTCCCGTGCCGGGCGCCGTAACTACTATGTCGGCATGACCGGGGTCAACACCTTCGGCACCATGAATTTCACGTCCGACTTCCAGGAGAAGGACATCGTCTTCGGCGGCGACAAGAAGCTCGCCAAGCTGATCGACGAGATCGAGGGGCTGTTCCCGCTCAACAAGGGCATCACCGTCCAGTCCGAGTGCCCGATCGGGCTCATCGGCGACGACATCGAGGCGGTCTCCAAGAAGAAGGCCAAGGAGCTGGAAAAGCCCATCGTCCCGGTGCGCTGCGAGGGCTTCCGCGGGGTCTCCCAGTCGCTCGGCCACCACATCGCCAACGACGCCATCCGCGACTGGGTCATCGGCAACCGCGACGGTGACGACTCCTTCCCCACCACGCCCTATGACGTGGCGGTGATCGGCGACTACAACATCGGCGGTGACGCCTGGGCCTCGCGCATCCTGCTCGAGGAGATGGGCCTGCGGGTGGTCGCACAGTGGGCCGGCGACGGCACCATCGCCGAGATGGAACTGACCCCCAAGGTCAAGCTCAACCTCATCCACTGCTATCGGTCGATGAACTATATCAGCCGGCACATGGAAGAGAAGTACGGGATCCCGTGGATGGAATACAACTTCTTCGGGCCGACCAAGATCGCCGAGTCACTGCGCAAGATCGCCGCCTTCTTCGATGAGACGATCCAGGCCAATGCCGAGACGGTCATCGCCAAGTACGAGGCGCAACACGCGGCCGTCATCGCCAAGTACCGTCCGCGGCTGGAAGGCAAGCGCGTCATGCTCTATGTCGGCGGCCTGCGCCCGCGCCATATCATCGGCGCCTACGAGGATCTCGGGATGGAGGTGGTCGGCACCGGCTACGAGTTCGCCCACAACGACGACTATGACCGCACCATCAAGGACATGGCCGACTCCACGCTGCTCTATGACGACGTGACCGGCTACGAGTTCGAGGAATTCGTCAAGCGCATCAAGCCCGACCTGATCGGCTCCGGCATCAAGGAGAAGTACATCTTCCAGAAGATGGGCATCCCCTTCCGCCAGATGCACTCCTGGGACTACTCCGGCCCCTATCACGGCTATGACGGCTTCTCCATCTTCGCCCGCGATATGGACATGACCATCAACAACCCCTGCTGGGGCAAGATGACGGCCCCCTGGCTGGTCGAGGAGGAGGCCGCAGCGCAGCCGCAACGGGCGCGCGCCTGAGACCGTTCGAGGGTGCGCCCGCGCGCACCCGGTTCCAGTCCCTACGGGTGCGCGACACGCGCACCCGACTCGAATCCATCATGCCGTCGTCCGCGGATTAGCGGCGCGGCAGGAGTATGCAGATGAGCCAGACAGTCGACGACATCAAGCCGAGCTACCCGCTGTTCCGGGCGCCGGAGTACAAGGCGAACCTCGCCAACAAGCGCGACACGGTGGAGGAGGCCCACACCCCCGAGCGCCTGGCGCAGGTGTTCCAGTGGACCACCACCGAAGAATACAAGGCGCTCAACTTCAAGCGCGAGGCCCTGACCATCAACCCCGCCAAGGCCTGCCAGCCCTTGGGCGCGGTGCTGTGCGCCCTGGGCTTTGAAAAGACCCTGCCCTATGTGCATGGCTCACAGGGGTGCGTGGCCTATTTCCGCTCCTATTTCAACCGCCACTTCAAGGAGCCGATCGCCTGCGTGTCCGACTCCATGACCGAGGACGCGGCGGTGTTCGGCGGCCAGAAGAATATGTTCGACGGACTGGAGAACGCGCTGGCGCTCTACAAGCCGGAGATGATCGCCGTCTCCACCACCTGTATGGCCGAGGTCATCGGTGACGACCTGAGCAGCTTCATCACCAACGCCAAGAAGGAGGGTCACATCCCGGACGCACTCCCGGTCCCCTTCGCCCATACCCCGAGCTTCGTCGGTTCCCATACGACCGGCTGGGACAACATGTTCGAGGGCATCATCCGCTTCTTCAGCCTGAACGTCATGGACGACAAGGTGGTCGGCAGCAACGGCAAGCTCAACATCGTGCCGGGCTTCGAGACCTATCTGGGCAATTATCGCGTCATCCACCGGATGCTCGATGAGATGGGCGTGGCCCACAGCATGTTGTGCGACCCCACCGAGGTGCTGGATACCCCGGCCGACGGTGAGTACCGCATGTATGCCGGCGGCACCACCCAGGCCGAGGTCAAGGACGCCCCCAATGCCATCGACACCCTGATGCTCCAGCCCTGGCAATTGCCCAAGACCAAGAAGCATGTCGAACTGGTCTGGAAGCAGCCGGCCACCCACATCAACATCCCGATGGGGTTGGAGTGGACCGATGACTTCCTGATGAAGGTGTCCGCCCTGACCGGCAAGCCGATCCCCACCTCGCTGGCGACTGAGCGCGGCCGGCTGGTCGACATGATGACCGACAGCCACGCCTGGCTGCACGGCAAGAAGTTCGCCCTCTACGGCGATGCGGACTATGTGCTGGGGATCGTCAAGTTCCTGCTGGAACTGGGCGCCGAGCCCACCGACATCCTGTGCAATCAGGCGAATAAGCGCTGGAAGAAGGAGTTGGAGGGGATTCTGGCCGCCTCGCCCTACGGCAAGCTCGCGACGGTCCACACCGGCGCGGATCTCTGGCACTTCCGCTCCCTGATGTTCACCAACAAGCCGGACTTCATGATCGGCAATTCCTACGGCAAGTTCATTCAGCGCGACACCCTGCACAAGGGCAAGGAGTTCGAGGTCCCGCTGATCCGGATCGGCTTCCCGATCTTCGACCGTCATCACCTGCACCGGATGACCACGCTCGGGTATGAGGGCGCCATGTATATCCTCACCACCCTGGTCAATGCGGTCCTGGAGCGGCTCGACGACGAGACCCGCGGCATGGGCACCACGGACTACAACTACGACCTGGTCCGGTAACCCTCGGGAAACGGTGCGCGGCCGGCACGGCGCCAGGCCGCGCGCGCCTGCCAGCCGCGCGCCTGACCCGACCGACCTTACCAGGAGAGAAGTGAATGCCCAGTGTAATGATCCGCAAGAGTGATACGGGGGCCCTGCTCTTCTATGTCGCGAAGAAGGACATGGAAGAGACCATCGCCACCGTGGAGACGGACACCCCGGAGACCTGGGGCGGGGAGGTGGAGTTGACCGATGGGTCCAAGTGGTATGTCGACCCGATCAGCCCGCCCCCGGTCTTTCCGACCACCCTGCGCTTCAAGCGCGCCGAATAACCCTGCAACCGGCCGCCGCGTGCGGCCCTGTTCAACCTGATACCGGAAACCATTATGGCCATGCAAATCGTCAGGTCTATCTGCACCGCCTGCGGCGACTGCCAGACCGTCTGCCCCACCAAGTCCATCACCCCCTTCAAGGGCACCTACAAGATTGACCCCGACACCTGTACCGAGTGCGAGGGTGAGTTCGATATGCCCCAGTGCGTCAATGCCTGCATGGAAGACAACTGCATCATCGCGGCCTAACCGCACTTGTCGTTGTCGTTGTCGTAATCGTAATCGTAATCGGAGAAGCTATGCAGTTTGGCGTGCGAGAGCAGCGCTGCGATAACCTCGATTACGACAACGACAACGACAACGACGTGACCAGCATTCTCTAATGGACTTTTTCCGGTTCCCACGCTCCAGCGTGGGAGCAAGTGCGGGCGCTCTGCATCCCGTGGTCAGACCGGACGCGGAGCGCCCGCACGGCGTTCCCACGCAGGAGCGTGGGAACGAGAGGCCCGGCCGTCGATGCTTGATTTAACGGCAGTGACGCCCCGCGTGGGAATGAGTCACAGGTCCCCTGATTCGCGCCTATTTGTGTCTATTTGCGGCTGAGAAAACTATGGCTAGCCCGATCTCCGAAGATATTGCCCTGCGCATCGGCCTGGCCGCCCGCACCCTGCCGGACACCGACCCGGCGCGGCTGCTGCGGGTGCTGGCCGACCTGGTCGGTCTGCCGCCGACGGCGACCAGTCTGGCCGGCCTGCGGGTCAAGGACCTGCGCTCCGCGGCGAATGGCGACCTGGCCGATCTCGACCTGGACGCACTCAAGGCGGCCCTGGCCATCCTCAAGGGCGAGGGGGTGCTCGACAGTAACCCCCCGCCCCCACTCGACGCCGACGCCGACACGCCGCTGCCCGGCGCCATCCGCGTCGCCTGCGCCTCCGACACCGGGGAGCTGCTGGACGGCCACTTCGGCGCCGCCCGCCGCTTCCTGATCTACGAGGTCTCGGCCGAGCAGATCCGCCTGATCGAAGTCCGCCGCGTAGACGACAGCGGCGCGGAAGACAAGAGCGCCTATCGCGCTGGGCTGATCGCGGACTGCCAAATCCTCTATGTCGCCTCCATCGGCGGCCCGGCCACGGCCAAGGTGATCAAGCTCGACATCCACCCGATCAAGGACAGCGTCGGCGGCAGTGCCCGCGAGCGCATGGTCCGGCTCCAGGCAGCATTGGCCCAATCGGCGCCACCCTGGCTGGCCAAGGTGATGGGCAAGCCGCCGCAGGAGCGGATCCGCTTCGAGTTGAGCAGCGAGGACGCGGCATGATCAGCAGCGAGCGTCTCGACCAGGTGGTCCGCATCGTGGAGCGGGCCGGCCTGACCGAACAGACCGTCGGGGCCCTGCGGGAGGCTTTCGCGCCCATCCACTTCACCTACTGCCGGGACGAGGACGTGGGGGAAGGGGTCGGCGTGAGTGCACCCGTGCGCACCACGCCCGAATTCAACCTCTATCTGGTGGACGGTCAGGCGGCGTGCCTGCGGCTCACCGCCGATCCGGACGCCGCCACCGGGCTGGTCCTGGCGGAACTGGACCGTGGTGCACCCTAGGGCACCTGCCCCTGGGCCTGCACCGAGCGAACCCGCGGTGTCCGCGACGCCCGTTGCCGACTGCTCCGCGTGCCCGCACCGGGGCGACCTGCTGACGGCGGGCCGTTGCACCCCGGGGGACGTGTGCGTGCGCGCCATGAGCGGCCGTCAGATCGAACGCTTCTTCCGGGTCAACCCGGCGCTCGCGGATGACTACGCGGGAGACGCCTTCTGGGAGCGGCGCGCCATCGCCGCGCGCTATCTCTCCCAGCAGCGGTTGTTACCGCTGCTGCAGGACCCCGACGAGGTGGTCCGCCGGGTACTCGCCTACCGCCTGCCGCTCGAGGCCCTGGACCCGCTGATCACTGACGCGGACCACGAGGTACGGGTGATGGTCGCCCATCGCCTGTCCCCCGAGCGCTTGGAGCAAATGGCCGCGGACCCGGACTATCTGGTGCGCCAGACGGTCGCGCGGCGCCTGCCGCTCGGACGGCTGTTCCGGATGCTCCGCGACCCGGACCGCCAGGTGCGGGTCACGGTGGCGCAGCGCCTCCCGGCGGAGAGCCTGGGCCTGCTGCGCACCGACCCCGACCCCGAGGTCCGCATCACGGTGGCCGAGCGCATCCGCCTGGAGGAGGCCGACGGCCTGCTGCGCGACCCCGACTGGCGGGTACGCCTGCGCCTGGCGGAGCGCCTGCCGATCGAGTCGCTCGGCGCCCTGTGCGAGGACGCCGACCCCGATGTCCGAGCGACCGCGCAGGCGCGCGCCGCGGCGGTCGATGAACGAGACGTCGGCGAATAATCGTTGTCGTTGTCGTTGTCGTTGTCGTAATCGTTGTCGTAATCGGAGAATCAATGCACTTGGGACATGAGCAGATCGCTGTCCATCGGGTTTCGATTCGCAACGACGAGGTGCGAGAGAATCTTGGCCGGTATGATTACTTCGATTACGATTACGACAACGACAACGACAGCGACGCCGAGGGCATCGCACAATTGACTTATCCAGCTTATTTGTGAACCGTTCCTAACTAATTCTAAAGCATTCACCGCCACCGAACCGAAGGCCAAGAGATGACAGCGACCGAACTTGACCCCAACCAGTCCCAGAGCCTCGCCCTGCGGGTCGCCGCGGCCTGTGCGGAGCTGCCGGCCGGCGCCGGTCTGCCGGCGCTGGTGGCGGCCGTCGCCGACCTCGTCCCGGGGCATGAAGTGCAGCACGCCCTGACACGGGGCGGCTGGCACCGACTCGGCGGGGTGGTGGACCTGGACGGGGGGCGCATCGCCGAGCACCTCGGGAGTTGGGCCGAGGAGATCTCCGGCGGGGACCTCGAGGAACTGATGCGCAAGGTCGAGGACCTGCGGGCCTTCGTCACCCGCCTCAACGGTCACACCCATTACCTGGTGGTGCCGACCGGCCCCGCAGCGCGGGATTTCATCCAGATCGAGGTAGAGGAGTTGCAGGAGGTCCTGGACCGCTGCATCACGGACCCGGACTGGTTCCCGGACAACATCGCCGAGTTCGTCGACCCCCTGGACTTCCCGCGCCTGGAGCCGGAACCGGTGGGACCGCCGCGGCTGGTCTTTCGCCGCCTGGTCCCGGTCGCCGAGCTGCTGGACTCCCCGGACGCGGGGCCCCGGTTGCGCCGCTTCCTGGAGGATTGGGACCGCAGCAGCGCCGGCGAGACCTCGGTCTTCTGCGAACACTGGGTGCTGTCCATCCGTGAATACCGCGACCAGGAGGGTGACGACCACCTGAGCGCCAAACCGGTCCCGGTCGCCGCCACCGCACCGCCCGCACTGCCCGGCGGCGAGGTCGCGCGGGGCGCCCAGCTCGCCAACCAGATCCATGGCTTCGACCGGGTGCTCGGTTACCCCTTCGCCTGGTACTTCTACATGCTGACCAACCCCAAGGTCTCCCATCGGCTGGCCGAGGCGGTCCACGCCGACCTGATCGGCGCCTATGACTACCTCCCCGTGCGCGACCTCAAGGTCCTGCGCGACTGGTACAACCAGCCCTATGGCGCCTGAGCCGGACGCCCGGGGCGCGGACGCACCCGCGGGCGGGCGGGCGGCCCCGATCGGCACGCCGATCTGCGCCTCGCCCGCGCTCGCGGAGCTCGGCAAGTACCGCTTCCGGGTCCTGTATCGCGGCAGCCCGCGGGAGGCGATCCTGGTGCGCTTCCACGGCATCGCCTACGGCTATCTGAATCAGTGCGTACACATGCCCAAGGCGTTGGACTGTGAGCGCCCGGAGGTGTTCGACGACGCCGGCGAATCGCTGCGCTGCTCCATGCACGGCATCACCTACGCCCCCACGACCGGCACCTGCCTGAGCGAGATCTGCGCGGGCAAGTCACTGACCCCACTGCGGATACAGGAGCGCGACGGGATGCTCTACCTCACCGAGAAGCGCACCACGCTGCTCGGGGTCGACCAATCGTCCCGGAAAGACGAATTAGTCCGCGAACAACGCGAATGAACGCGAATAAGAAAGATGAGCTACCGTGAGGCGGACAATGACCGCAGGGGCGAGCGATAGGCGCAGTTATCTCTTGTTCTATTTCGCGTTTTTCGCGTTTTTCGCGGACTGATTGCCGGCTTCAGGATCACCCACCAACCACCGGAGACCAGCCAAGATGCTGCTCGACACCTACCAGGAACAGGAACGCTACTGGCTCATCACCGCCCAGGGTCCGACCGGCACCGCCGGGCTCTTCGCCTTCCGCGGCGACCTGATCGTACTGGCCGGCGAGTTCGATGAGGCGGCGCGCAAACGCAACCCGCCCCAGGCGCTGCTCAAGGAGGCGGTACTGCTCGCCACGGCCGAGCAGATGGAGTTCGTCGCCGGCAACTTCGCCAGCATCGACGAACTGCCACAGTTCGTCGAGCGCTTCCAGAGCGACCTGGCCCCAGGTTGCGTCCCGGTCTTCTACGTGGAGAACATCGCCGCCAGTGCCCAGGTCCAGATCGGCGAGCACCGCTACGTCCTGATCCAGTTCGACGACGGGATCGTCTGGAACAACCTGATGGAAGAGTTCTACGTCGAGAAAGGAGACCTCAAGGGCCAGAGCGCCGCGGACAAGGTGCGGCCGCCAAGGGCCACCGCCACAAGTACCCGCAGCAGTCCCTGGAGCAGGTCCTGGCCGGCAAGACCGCGAGCCGGCGCGAGGTCTGGGGGGCGGTGTAAACCGCGCAGCAGCCGTTGGGCGCGCCATCAGTCGCACCCGCGGACACCGGCCGCTGTGGCACCGCTACGGCCACCGGGACCGGTCAACCCGGAAAGAGCATCTGTCCGCGAATGAACGCAAATGAACGAGAATAAGACAATGTAGGGTGGACAGGCGCAGCGCAGTCCACCAGCGCGGCGCGGGATTCGGTGGACTGCGCTAACGCTTGTCCACCCTACGGCTGGAACCATGACCCAAGCCTGAATTGCGACCCCAACGGGGTCGAACATACCAGCCCAGGGCAACGCCCTGGGTATGAGGTGTAATCCAGCCCAGCCCTGAAAGGGCGTGACATAAGGCGCGCCGCCGTGATGTCACGCCTTTTCAGGGCTGGGTCATTAAACCTGGAAAGAGCATTTGTTTCACGCAAAGACGCAAAGTGTTCCAATGTGATATCTCTGTCGCAGAGATCACTTGCCGGGTGACGGGAGCATTGCTTGCAAAGTTCTATTCTTCTTTGCGCCTTTGCGTCTTTGCGTGAGCAATTCCCGGATTTGCGTTAACGGCCGGCCCCTGCTCGCTTGAGATGCGCCGCGAGCGCCGCGAGAAATCCGTCCACCGCGTCGGCCAGTTGCAGCGCCAAGCGCGGCGCATCCGCGGCGCCGGTGTGCACCGCCCGCTGCGTCGCCTCGGCCAGCGCGGTAACGCCGGCGGCCATCAGGTTCCCGGTCACGCCCTTGAGGGCGTGCGCGGCGCCCCCGATCTGCGCCAGTTCGCCCGCGGCCACCCACCGGCGCAGGTCGGCCGGCAGGGCGCCGTGGCCGCTCAGCGCCAGGCCCGCGATGCGATCGATGAAGGCGGTGTTCCCCTTGTAGCGCTGCGCGAGCCCGGCCCAATCCACCCCGTCGCCCGGCGTCGTAGCCGCGCCCCCGGTCACCGGCGGCACCGGGCCACGCGGTGCCGGTGCGGGTGCTGGACCGGCGCGCCGCGCATGGTACAACACCGTGGCGACCAGGTCCTCGAACTCGATCGGTTTGGACACCTGTGCGACCATACCGGCGGCACGGCATTTCTCCCGCTCCTGCGCCAGCGCATGGGCGGTCTGACCGATGACGGGCAGTGCGGGGGCCAGTTCCAGGATCCGCCGGGTCGCCTCCAGCCCGTCCATCTCGGGCATTTGCACGTCCATCAGCACCGCATCCCAGGACGCCCCCGGGGCGGCGACCGCCGCCAGGGCCCGGCGGCCATTGTCCACCAGGGTCACCAAGGCGCCCTCGGCCGCCAGCATCTCCGCCAACACCGCCCGATTGACCTCGTTGTCCTCCGCCACCAGCAGGCGCAGGCCGGCCAGCCGCGTCCCGCCCGCCGGGACGGCCCAGTCATCGACCTGGAAGACCAGGTTCTCACCGACGCGCTCGAGGCTCAGGGTCACGCGGCCCTCCCGAGTGAACTTGATGGCATTGCCGAGCAGGTTCTGCAGGATCTGCGACAACCGCACCGGGTCGCCCATCCAGGTCCCCGGCAGTTCCGGCGCCTTGCTCACCAGGAGCGCGACGCCCTGGTCCTGGGCGCGTTCGCAGAAGCTCGCCGCCACCTCCTCGACCGTGCAGGTCGCGCCCCAGCAGGGCCCCGGCCGCATAGCCCAGCAGCACCTCCGCGGCCGGATTGGTAAAGGTCACGGTGCCCCGGGCATCCAGGCCGATGAGACCGTCCGCGCTGGACTCCAGGATCAGGCGCAGTTGGTCTTCGCTGCGCGTCAACTCCGCGGTGCGCGCGGTCACCAGGTCCTCCAGGCGCTGCCGGCTCTGCTCCACCAACTCGCGGGCCGCGTTCAGGGCCGTGATGTCACGCGCGATCCCGAGCACGCCCAGCACCTCGCCCGGGGGTCGTAGATGGGTGTCTTGATCGTCTCGTGCAGGGCCTGATGACCATCGTCAGCGAAGGTCAACCACTCCCGCGTGGTGATGAGGTGCCCTGATTCGATGGCCCGGCGGTCGTCGGCCAGGAAGGCGTCCGCCACCTCCGCGGGGACGAAGTCGCGGTCGGAACGCCCGACGATCTGCGCCTCGGGAGCCCCGAGCAGCCCCTCGAACGGTCGATTGCAGAAGAGGAATACCCCGCGGGGGTCCTTGAGCCAGATCAGGTCGGGGACGGCATCAATGAGGGTACGCAAGCGCCGGCGCTCCGCCGCGAGGTCCGTGGTTGCCTTGCGGTTGGTCTCGACCAGGGCGCGAGAGCGCGCCTCACTGTCGGCCAGCGCACGCTCGGTGCGCTTGCGCTCGGTGATGTCGATGACGATGCCGATGCCGATGTAGCGCTCCGGCCTCCCGGTCGGTCCCAGGATAGGCCGACCCCGGGACATCAGCCAGCGCTCTGGCGCGCCGGGCGGCGCCGCGACCCGCCATTCCTGCTCGAATTCCTCACCCGCCGCCGCCGCCGCACCGATCGCCGCGCCGACCCGGGCGCGGTCGGCCGGGTGGACCGCGTCCGCCCAGGCCTGATAGGACGGCTCGCACTGGCCGGGCTTCAGTCCATACAGGGCCCACAGGGACTCGGACCAAACGTTGCGATTGCCGTCCAGGACCCATTCCCAGGTGCCGGCATGGGCTGCATCCTGGGCCAGCGCCATGCGCTGCTCGCTGGCGTTGAGGAGGGCGTTGAGGCGGACCAACTCATCGGTCTTGGCCTGCAGCGCTTCATTGACGGTGCGCAGTTCCTCATTGCCGGCCCGCAACTCCTCATTGCTCGCCTCGAGCTCCTCGGTCGCGCCCTGCAGCGCCTCGTTGCGGGAGTGCAACTCGGCGTTGGACGACTCCAGTTCACCGATGACAGCGCGCAGGGCGTCGCCGACACCGGGGTCGCGAAAGAAGGCGTTGACCGAGCTCATGACGTGCTACCGCAGGACCACTGCCTCATCCGGGTTGACGCTCACCTGGTCCCGATATCCGGACGCACCGGCGCGCTGCAAGGCGGCACTAGACCCCGCCGGAGCGACCGCGCCGCCGGGTCGCCCGCCGGTCACGCAGGCTGATCAGGGTCCAGACCGGGCCTGAGACGGCGTAGCCCAGGAAGCCCAGAAACAGGACGATGGGGGGCTGGATCAGGATCAGGGCGATCCCGAGCATCGCCGCCACCGCCAGCATGAAGGGCACACGCCCGTGCAGGTCGAGCTGTTTGAAGCTGTAGTACCGGAAATTGCTGACCATCAGCAGCCCGGCGCCGGCGGTCAGGGCGGTCGCGAGCCAGGAGACATAGGACGGGTCGATCCCTTGATCGGCCCCGATCCAGACCCCGCCCGCCACCAGGGCCGCCGCCGAGGGGCTGGGTAGCCCCTGGAAGAAGCGCTTGTCCGCCGTACCCACCTGGGTGTTGAAGCGGGCCAGGCGCAGGGCCGCCGCGGCACAGTAGACGAAGGCCGCGAGCCAACCCAGCTTGCCGAGCCCGCCCAGCGCCCAGTGGTAGGCCACCAGTGCCGGGGCGACCCCGAAGGCGACCATGTCCGAGAGGCTGTCGTACTCGGCCCCGAAGGCGGTCTGGGTGTGGGTCATGCGGGCCACGCGCCCGTCGAACCCGTCCAGCAGCATGGCCGCAAAGATGGCGATCGAGGAGGCCTCGAAGCGCCCTTGCGTGGCCGCCAGGACGGCGTAGAACCCGGCGAAGAGGGCCGCCGTCGTGAACAGATTGGGCAGCAGATAGATGCCGCGGGGGCGTTTGCGTAGGACTGGGGGTTGTTCCATGGGGTGCTGTGCGATGGCGGGACCTGGGGCGCGAGTATAAGCCGGGAGCGGGGGCTGCGCCGCTGGAAAGCCGCGTCCCCGGCGAAGAAAGCCGTCGCGGCGCCCCCCCGGAGTCCAAGGCTTCAGCCTTGGCGACCCGACCCGCGACCGCTGGAGTCCAAAGCTTCAGCCTTGGCGACCCGAACCTCGACCTCTGGAGTCCATCCAAGGCTGAAGCCTTGGACTCCAGCATCAGAAGTCGTCCCCCAGGGCCAAGTCGCGGAAATCGGGGTACTCCCGGAACTGCGCCCTCAGATGGAGGCCGCCCCGGCGGTGCGCCGCCTCGCCCCCCGCTTCCCCCTGGCCGAACGGGAACTGGCCTTCCTCGGGCCGCTGGATGAGGGCGAACTGCTCGCCGTCCTGGCAGACCCGGCCACACCCCACGCCGGGCGGGCCCTGGTCGGGGACCGCTTCAACCTGCTGCCCGGCGGCGACCCCCGCCCCGGGGTCGGCCTGGGCCCCGACGGCCTGCCCGACCTCGCCTGGTGCGAGGTCCCGGGCGGCGAGGTCGAGATCGCACTGGAATCGGCCGGGGTCTGGACGCGCCTGCGCCGCCTCGGGCGCACCAGTGCGCAGTTCCGCGTCGCACCCTTTGCCCTTGCCAAGTACCCGGTCACCGTCGCCCAGTGGCGCGCCTTTCTGGCGGCCCCGGATGGCTACGACACCCTGTTCCGGCCGCGCTACCAGGTCGACCCGGATCGCCAGCCGGGGCAGGACAACCACCCGGCGGTGAACCTCACTTGGATCGAGGCCATAGCCTATTGCCAATGGCTGAGTGCCAGGCTCGGGCGTGAGGTCCGCCTCCCGACCGAGTGGGAGTGGCAGCAGGCCGCGACCAGCGGGCACCCCGATTGGCAGTACCCCTGGGGCCGCGATTGGGCGGACTTGCGGGCCAACACCAGCGCGAGCGACCTGGGGCGGCTCACCGCCGTGGGTCTCTATCCGGCGGGGGCGTCCAGCCAGGGGGTGATGGACCTGGCGGGAAACGCCTGGGACTGGTGCCTGAACCAGTACGAACGGATCGCGAACACGGGGCCGGGCGGCAATGCAGGCCGTTCTTTGCGCGGCGGGTCGTGGCTCGGGCCCCCGGCCAGCGCGCGCGCGGTCAACCGCTACTGGTCCGACCCAGGCGACCGCGGCTTCTCGGTTGGCTTTCGTCTGGTGTGTGCGTGCCCCATTCCTCTGACCACTGATTCACTGATCACTGAACACTGATCTTCTCTTCACTGTCCCGGCGTGCCGGCGGCCGTCTCTGTCTTGGGCGCGCAGCGCCGGCGAAAAAATGTGATCCACCTTATGTGTGCGACGCCGGGGGCGCCGCGGGGTCCAGGCGCACCGGCAAACCGCTGGGGCGACCCCTGGGCGCGTCTTCAGGACCGTCCCGCCTGGAGTCCAGGGCTTCAGCCCTGGCGCCGCCCGGCCAAAGCCGAAACCCTCGCAAGCGGGCACGCGACCGACTGAAGTCTCGACCTCCCAGGCGCCCAGGCCCGCACCGGAGGTCGAGGCTTCAGCCGGACGGGGGCGCCGCCGGCGCATGGGGAAATCCTCGTCCTCAAGCTCAGCTTGGGGACCAGGGGAACCCATCGTCTGCCGGCGGACGCGCTATGCCTGATCCATCTCCAGACCCGAACCTCACCACAGGGTAGCGACCGCGGGACTGTCACGCAGGTTCTTGTCGATGGTCACCAACACGGCGGCGTAGGCGTCGGCCGTCGCGGCGATCAGACGGTCGGCGGGGTCGCCATGGGGGAGGTCGATCTCGATGGAGGCCCGCGCGATTTCCGGCGTGATCGGGAGCACGGACACCCTGCGGGCGTCCAGGGCCAGGCGGCAGAAGGTTGCGCTATCGACACCCGGATCGAGGCGCCCCTTGCCCACCAGCATGGCAATCTCCCACAGGGTGATGTCCGCGCAGGCCAGCGTCCCCTCTGCCTCACCACGCTCCAACGCCTCCCGCGCCAGCGGCGTCAGCCGCTCCGGCGTCAAGGCGTCGAAGATCAGGGCACAGGTATCGAGTAGGATCAATGTGCTGCGGACCAGCCAACGTCGATGGGTGTGACGACATCGCCGACCCGCGCGCGGGTGCGCAAGGCGGCCAGACTTTCCTTCGCCGCCGCACGCGCATCCGTTGCGCAGGACAGCCGCACAACGACCCGCCCGCGACGCGTCACCAGGATCTCCTCCCCGGACTCGGCCCGGTTCAGATATTCCGGCAAGTGCTTGCGTAACTCACCGACATTGACCTCAAGCATCACTGTTTGCCTCGATGTATGAATTGGTTGTGCGCATCCTACGCGCATCTCGCCAACGCCCGCCCGTAGATGCCCGGCATCAGTTCAAACCAAGGGAGATAATAGCTCGACCAAGCCGGGCTGGAGTGCAGGGCTTCGGCCCTGTCCGCGCCGCCCAGGTCTGACGCCTTGGACTCCGGGCGCCCGGGCGCCGCGGGGTCCGACCAGTGGACCCGGCCCGGCCAGGACTTGGAGTACAAGGGTTTAGCCCTGTGCATGGCAGGCAAGGCTTCAAGCCTTGCACTCCAGGCGCTTGTGCGACTGCTGCTGAGGCGGCGGGACGGCGAGTGGAAGATCAGTGATCAGAGGATCAGAGGTCAGAGAATTGGGCTGACGCACAAGACGCGAAAGCCGATACTGACGCCGCGGAAACGCGGAGCGCGGTTTAGGCGGTAGGCCGCTTGCGCGCCGTGCTGGTGGAAGAGCCAGGAGCCGCCGCGCAACACCCGCGATCCAGTGCCACCGGGCTGTATTCTCTTGGACTTAGCGTCTTCGGTGACGCACCACTCCCAGACGTTCCCCGCGAGATCCAGCACGCCCTCCGGCGAGGCGCCTTCTGGATAGGCCCCGACCGCACTGGTCTGTCCGAGGCGATACGGTCCTTCTCCATTGAAGGTCTCGTCGATGTTCGCATAACCTCGGCGATAGTCTCGGCCCCAGGGGTACTCGTGGCCGACGATGCCGTGGGCAGCGCCCTCCCATTGTTCCTCGGTGGGAAAGGTGACGGCGAATTCCAGGTACTCATACCCGTCGATCCCGTGGGCAGCACGCTCCCATTGCTCCTCGGTGGGCAGCGTGACGGCGAACCCCAGCCGGTCGCTCAGCCAGGCGCAGAAGGCCATCGCCTCGTGCCAACTCACCGTCTCACGCGGGTGGTTGGGGAGGTCCCAACGCGGTTGCCCGGGGGTGCGCTCCGGGTCTGTCAGGCCGGTCCACCAGCGGTCGTCAGGGTAGCCGTCGGGGGCCGTGAGGAAGGCCTGGAACTGGGCCTGGGTAACCGGATAGCGGGCGATGTGGAAGGTCTCGATCCGGCAGTGCGCTCCATCCTGGTAGACGAAGTCCCCGCCGGGGCACTTGACCCAGTCGATGTCGGGCAAACCCTCGGCAGTCAGGCCGACACCGCGGCGGTCGTCCAGGTCCAGGCGCCCCAGGGCACGGCCGACGGCCGCGCGGGCCCCGGGCTCGGGATCTGTTCCCTGGTCGGTGAGTCGCGGCAACCAGGCGTCATGCAATGCTTGCAGCAGGGCAGCGCGGTCGGCGACCTCGGCGCCGCCCTCCAGGATGCACCGGGCGGCGACCTCTGGTTGGGCATCCGCCAGCCAGCGGATGACCTGGGCACAGTCCGCGGGGAAGAGCCCGGCCAACAGCACAGCCCCTCGCGTCGGAGCAGAATCTCGACGAACAGGTCGAATAGGTCGCCGCGATTGCGCGGCAGAACGCCGCCGCCCTCCTCCCAGACCCGATAGAGCATGTTGAGCATGAAGGGGTTGGCGACCAACCGCAGTAGGCCCCGGGGATCGGTGACGTGGCGCCACCAGAGGGCGTATTCCTGATCGCTGGTTCTAGAGGAGACATCCGGGCCTTCAAACGGCATGTGCTCGGCGGTCCAGAACTGGTCCTCATCCACCCCCGCCGCCAGCCAGGCGTCCAGCACCCCGGCCAGGGCCGGGTCGCCGGCCAACTGCCAAAAGAGCCGCATGGCGTGCGCCTCGCCCTGGAGTGGGTCTTTGCGACTCAGCCAATGGACCAGCAAGGCACGCACCCGCTGGGGGCTCAGTGGCCGTAGGGTGAGGGTATCCAGCCCCAGGTCGAGTTCACCCACATAGTCGTCGCCGCGGCAGGAGACGACGACCGGGGTGGCGGGGTCCAGGGCCTGGATATAGGCGCGGATGGACGCGGCCTTGGCCGCCCGCCGCGCGCTGGGGATCTCGTTCAGGCCATCAAGTAGCAGGATCAGGCGCCCGGCCCGGTCGAGTGCGGACAGGGCATCACCGAGGCCGGGCAGCCGCCCGGCCAGGAAGTCGGCGAAGGGCTCGGTGCCGGTCCAGTCGCCGAGACTGACCAGCACGGGCAGGGGCGCGCCGGGGTCGGCCAGGGCGGTCGCGGCGCGGTCGGCGGCGAGGCGGCGTAGCGTCGTACTCTTGCCGGCACCGGGTTGGCCGAGTAGGGCGGCGCGCGGAACCTGCCCGAAGGCCTCGAGGATGTGCGGATAGTCGCGGGTCTCCTGGGGCTCTTGGCCCCTGAGCCCGGCGCGGCGGCGGATGTGGCGCAGCAAGGCGATGTCGTCCTGGTCATCCAGGTCGGTGCCCGCAGAGGCGGACGCGGCGCGGCGGACGACACCCGCAAGCGAGGCATACTTGGCCACCTTGGCCCGGCAGTCCGCGATCAGGGTCTCCAGCCAGGCGCGCTGCTCCTCGCGGTTGGGCAGGGCACAGCGCGCATCCAAAAGGCGCGGCAGTTCGCAGTAATCGGGGTCCGGATTGGTGCCGAACCAGTCGTCGCAGATGGTGCAGAGCAGTCGGGACAGGGCGTGACGGTGGCCCTCGGTGCAGCCGTAGGCCAGCAGCTTGGCGACGCATTCCGAGGCGAAGTCGGCGGGGGCGCCCGCGGTGTCGATCAAGCCGCGGGGGTCCTTGGCGAAGCCGTGAAAAGCCCGGTCGAGGACAGTCCGGCGCCGCCGGGCGTCGGCCTCGGCGAAGAAGGCGGCCAGCAGGCGCCGGGCGCGCCGGGCGACGTCCGCCTCGTTGAAATACTCGCCGTGCATCGGTGGTTCGATTCTCCCCGTCCGCAACAGGGGCGAAGCTTATCACCTCTGGCACCCAAGGCCTTACCCTGAAAGCCGCGCAGCGACGCGGTGGGAGCGACTTCAGCCGCGACGCGACCACGCAAGCGGCCAAGGCCTCGTCGCGGCAGAAGCCGCTCCCACGGGGTGACCCGCGGGCGCGCCGGACGGTGCTAGAGGTGTACGGCCCGTTCAGCAACGAGGAACTCCTCGGTGAAGCCCTGGCCCCGGTGCGTGATCAGGTGGGGATTGCCACCAAGTTCGGGGTCGATCTCGATCCGGGGTTCGATCCCCGCGGGATGAAGGGCGCGCCGGGGCTCAACAGTCGGCCGGAGCACATCAGACAGGCGGTCGAGGGCTCGCTCAAGCGGCTCAAGGTCCAGACCATCGACCTGCTCTATCAGCATCGCGTCGACCCGCAGGTACCGATCGAAGAGGTGGCGGAGGCCCTAAAGGAGTTGATTGTGCAAGTCAAGGTCAGGCACTTCGGACTGTCCGAGGCCGGCGTGCAGACGATCCGGCGCGCGCACGCGGTCCAGCCGCTCACCGCGCTCCAGAGTGAATACTCGCTCTGGACGCGAACCCCTGAGCAGGACGTGATACCCACGCTGGCGGAGCTTGGCATCGGGTACGTGCCCTACTGGAGCAAATGACCGGCCGCTGAGCGGTCAGCCCGGCCGGAAATCCAGGGTACAAAGCGCCTTGGCCGCGTGCAGTTGCCCGGCCGTAAGCATCCGCGTCAAGCGACTGGTGCGCTCCATATAGGTATCGGTCAACTCCTTGAAGGCCTGCGGCAGGTGATATTTCTCCAGACGCGAAACCTGACCATCGAAGGCCGCGGCGACGCTGAGGAGATCCAGCAGAAAGTACCGTTCCGCGGCGGATACCCGATCGAGCAGGGCCAGAAAATCATCCCAGTTGTCGTATCCATGACCTTCCCTGATGTTGAAGGCCGTGCAGAGTCTGATGATCAGGACCAGGAGGTTGGGATGATAATGCTGGGACAGCACCATCATGGTTGCGACCGCCCTGACCGCACCCTCCTGCGCGGCCGGACTCAAGCGTGCCAGCCGGTCGTCGGTCAGAATCTCAGTGACGATATGCTCGGTCAGCTTGAGCCCGCACAGCCGCAGCCGCGCATCGCGCGCGACCCGGAGGAGGGTGACGGCATCCCACAGGCCGGTGATCGGAATGGCCACCCAATTGAACGCGGTGCGCGACCCGCCCTTGCCGAGCATACGCAGCAGCAGGAACTTGACCACCAGGCTGCTCAGTATGACCTTGAGCTTGTAGAGGGCCGCGACCAGGAAGAGCCGCGATTTCGACAGGTGCTTGAGCGGGTCGATACCGAGATAATGAATCACCGGGTCCGGCACCTCCAGCGCGGCCCGGGCCAGGATATTGGGCACTGAATCACTGACGGGCAGAAAATAATCCTCGACCGCCTGATGCTGGCCAGTCAGGCACGCCAGGCTGTAAACCGTCTTGAGGCCCAGCCAATACAGCGCGGCCAGTTCAATGACCAACATGGCGGTCAGCACGCCGCCGTACAGCAGCCAATAGGGCACTGCTGCCATGGTCTCTCGATAGGTCGCGTCGACCCAGATGGTGGCGAAGGTGGTCAGGGCGCCGACGGCAAAGGCGATGATCACGGCAAAGGTCGTGATATTGCCGGCCAAGGCCTGCAGCGTCGCATCATCGGGTAATTCGTCGATGGTGACGTTACGCAGCGCGGCGGTGCCGGCGGTGCGGCCGAGATAGCGATAATATCTCACGCCGAGCTGTTCGAGCGCCCCGGGTCCCTGGCCGCGGGCGGCCAGCGACTTTCTGATTTGTCGGATCGATAGTTTCATTCGTGCGTCTGCGGCGCCGGGTTTGTCACGCGGCCGAGAAAGAGAATGCTGTCGGTCCCGTTATCGCGAATCAAGAAGAGAAAGGGACGATCGGCGCGAAACACCACCGGCGACATTGATGCCCCCCTCGACATGACCACCGCCGTCGCGGCCGCCGCCTCGCAGCCTTCTTCGTTCACGGTGACGACGGCCTTGTGCACGACGTCCGCTAGCATCAGCGGCCCAGCGGCAATGCCGGAAAAGTCCGCATTACCGGAAAACGCATCCCTCATTCCCATCGCCCGCAATGTGCGTCCCAGTTGGAATGACCAGGTGATCCCGAACCTTGGCAGGTATACCGCGACTGGCTGTTGCTGTACCTGCGCCATCCACTTGCTGAGACGCTCCGCGGTCAAGGATGCTTCCAGCCTCGCCAGTCCATCGCGCTGGTCGGGCAGGAGCACGAACAGCGACACGGCGTCCCCCGCGTAGGGCAGTTCCAGGATCTGAACCTGGTGGTCTTCGCCATAGCGCAACCTGCGGGTCTGGGTCATCATCTCGACTTCGATCAGCTCAGCGGGCGCAACCTGGAACGCCGCCTTGCGGGTGTGCTGCGGGTCGAAACGGCTTTCCCAGTTGCCCTTGAAGTAGATGGCGTTGACCAAGACGAGCAACGCGCCCGCAACCATCTCGGGTAACAAGATGTCACGAATCTTGTTCTCGGTCTGCGCTTCAACCCAAGCGTTGATCGTGCAGGCAGCCGCCTGCGGGTCACCGTAGTCGACCTTGGTTGCTTGCACGCCGTAGTATTGCCGTGTCAGGGCAATGAAGCAATCCAACAACGTGCAGCGTTGATCGGGCCATAGCGAATTTGCGACCTTCAGTTGCACCTGCCCCTGCTTGCCCACCTCGTCAAGGCGCGCCGTCAACGAGGCAAAGGCCGGATGAAGCGCCTCTTGATCCGAGAGAAAGCACAGGGCTTCAGCCATCTGTGATGCAGTATGACCGCGCGCCCCGGCATAGGTCATCGCCAGTGCAGCAGCGATGCTATAGGGCGAGAAAAAAATATTTCCTGTGCTGGTCCGAAATCTTGCGTAGAGATCCAAGGCAAACCGCGTCGTTCCTTGCACAGCGGTCGCCACATCGCAATCGCGTTTTTCTGAAGCAGTCGGGGCCGAGGAATTCAAAGGTGGCCTCACGTGATGTGTTATCGGTGTGCCGTGCGCTGCGCGGCGGTCGGCGCACGCGCCCCGTTCGGAAGGTCTTCCGCAATCCTGCCGATCCGCACCAGGGTGCGGCGCAATCAACGTTCGGGACGCAGCGATACCCGGGTCTCGCTTGCGTCGGCAGCGGGGAGGCAGGAGCCGACTAGCGCAAATAGGCCCCATCCTCGCCCACCTTGCCGGGACCGTCCAGGACATAGATACCGGCGGAGTTGGCGCGCACGCTGAAGCTCAGGTGCCCGCCGCTGACCTGGACCTCGCGACCGGTCACGGCGTCGCGGTAGGTGCCGTCGCGGACCCCGTCCACCGTCACCTGCTGGTCGGAGCCGATGGCAAGGCCCACGACGGCATAGTCGCCCTCTTCCGACAGGTCACGCACGAAGCTCATGCCGCTGCCCCACTCGGCGACCCTGGTCATGGCGGCCTTCTGCAGGGCCGGCACGGCGCGGCGGATCTGGTTCAAGCGCCGGATATGCTGATAGAGCGGATGGGCCTGGGTCGCACCGATAGCCTCATCGGTCAGGTGATCCCCGAAATAGGCGCGCCCGGTCTGGTCGAGGGTATCCTTTTCGCCCTCCACGTCCTGGGGGGCGCCCTTCATGAATTCGATCTCCTCCCCATAATAGAGGCAGGGGATACCGCGCGCGGTCCAGATCAGGTTGTAGGCGGCCGCGGCCATCCATTGGTCGCCCTTGAAGCGGTATTTGAAGTCGTTGTCCGGCCCCACGTCGTGGTTCTGCAGGAAGGTCACGAGGCTGGTCGCATCCCCATAGATCCAGTCCATGCTGAGGATCTGGGCGGTGCCGCCATAGGTGCCCTTGCTCACCGTGTCGCGGAAGGTGGAGAAGAGCCCGAAATCGAGCACGGAGAAACCCGAATCCCCGCCGGAATTGGGGTCGCGCGGGTCCTGCCCCAGGCGCGTATACCACCAGGGGCGGATCTGGGAGGGGCCATTGTCCCCGCCGCCCAGGTCGCCCCAGCCGTAGCCCTTGACCAGGTTCTCGCCGAAGACGAAGAGCCCCGGCTTGTGCGCCTTCCAGGCGTTGACGAATTCCAGCAGGTTATCGCGCTCGACGTGCTTTACGGTGTCGATGCGCAGGGCGTCCACGCCCATGTCGAGATAGCAGTTGATCGCCCCGATCAGGTAGTCCTTCACATTCTGCCGCGTGGTGGCGAGATCGATACAGTCACCCGCCAGGTGCTTGTGCTGGAGCGGCCAGGCACTCTCCCAGTCGCCGCCGCAGATGAAACCGTCCTGGTGGTACCATTCGGGGTCCAGGTCATTGGCATCGACACCGAAGAAGCGGCCGGGGTTGTAGCCGGGCTTGGGGACCGTCTCACCGGTCTTGGAGTCGAGGAGGGGTTCCAGTCCCTCGGGGTCCCGGGCGTGCCGCGCCCGCCACCAGTCCGGGGCCAGGGGGTTATCGATATCGTCGCGCGCGGGCCAGGCGTAATTGCCCAGGTTGCCCTGGTAGGGGCCGTGATTCACCCGGCCCGGCTCAGACCCCTGAGGCACATAGTATTTGATCGGCAGGTGGTCGATGTGGACCTGATCGCGGATGCCGTATTGACAGGAGTGGTTCACCACCACGTCCTGGATGATCTTGAGGTCGCGGGCGTGGGCGGCCGCGATCAGGTCCGCATAGGTGGCCCCGGGTGACTCCAGGCGCGGGTCGATGCGGGTCCAGTCATAGGGGTGATAGCCGTGGTAGTCGAGCCCGGAGCGATTCTCCACGGGCGGAGTGATCCAGATGGCGGTGAAGCCCAGGTCCCGGATATAGTCCAGGCGCTCCATCAGGCCCTTGAAGTCGCCGCGCCAATGGGGGTCAATCGCCTGGCCGTTGCCGTCGAAACGAATACGGTCGCGGCAGAAGAAGTTGTTGCTCGGGTCGCCGTCATAGAAGCGGGTGGTGATTAGGAAATAGATGGTCTCCTCCCGGAAGTCGCGCCGCTGCGCAATCGGTGCCAACCGGTCGGGGACCTGCGGGCGTGGGCGCGGCGGCGCGGGGGGCGTGACGGCCGCCGCCGCGTCGGCAGCGGGCATCCGGTCGTGCCAGCGCCCGGCGGCGTCCAGCCAGCCGCTGGCGCAACGCCGCTGGTCGGGGGTCTGGCGGCCCTGACCGTCGGTAAACAGCAAGTGCACCGAGCGGGTCGCCGGGAACCGGTACAGCCACCACCCGGGATGCTCGGGGTCCGGTGTCATGGGGACACCGGGCCAGTCGCTCCCCGCCCCGCCCGGGGTCTGGTCCCAGTAATGGACGCGCAGCGGCTCGGCCCAGACCGCGGGGCGCTCGCAGGCGACGACGAGATCGGTGACTGGGGTCGGGGTCTGTTTCGGCATGGGGGGTCCTGGGTGGTGAATTGGGCTGCGACCGGGTGCCGCGGGCGACGGCTCGTCATGATGCGGTGTCGGCGCCTGCGACTGCAACCGCCGCCATCCGGCGCACTGGCGTTGACCGCGGCACCTGCCGGGTTGATGCTTGCGCGTTGGGGGCGCCCTTGCAGCTCGCTGCGGCCGGCCGCGCCGAGGGCCGCGACCCGATTTCCCCACTTCCACGCTTCGCTTGGAGTCTGCTCATGCGCAAGTCACTGTCGCTAACGACGCTCCTCGGTCTTGCCCTGTTCACCGGCCTGGCCGCGGCCACCCCCATCACCGACCTGCTCGGCCAACTCTCCCACTCCGACTATCACGCCTATGTCGAGACCTTGCAGAACTACGGCACCCGCTACACCACGACTCCGGAAAACACCGCAGTGACCAACTACCTGGCCGATACCCTGAGCGGCTTCGGCCTGGCGGTACGCCGGGACGCATTCGAGTACGGGGGCACACGCTACAACGTGGAGGCGACCCTGCCCGGACTGCTCACCCCGAACCAGGTCTTCATCATCGGTGCCCATTTCGATTCGACCTCCGGGTCAGCCGCCACCGATGCCCCGGGCGCGGACGACAATGCCAGCGGTACGGCCGCCATGCTGGAGATCGCAAGCGTTCTGAGTCAGTACCAGTTCGCATCGACCATCCGCTTCATCGGCTTCAACGGGGAGGAGCAGGGGCTGATCGGCAGCGCCGCCTATGCCGGCGCCGCCTACGCCCGGGGCGATCAGATCGTCGGGATGCTGAACCTGGACATGATCGGCTATACCGCAGGCAGTGCGACGGAGGACCTGGAGGTCATGGGCGACCAATGGCTGGTGGACCGCTTCATCCAGGACGCCGCGCTCTATGTCCCCAGCCTCCTGACCCAGGCGTGGTATGGCGATTATTACGGCAGCGACCACTACCATTTCTCGTCCTACCGCAATACGGGCTTTTACTCGCTGTTCGCGATCGAGGATACGGCGAGCGAGATCTGGGACGGCTCCAACCCCTACTATCACTCCACCGGTGACACCGCGGACCGGTTGGACTATGGGTTCGCCTACCAAGTCACCCAGGCGACGGCGGCAACCCTGGCGGGCCTGGCCGGCATCATGGGCATACCGGAGCCGCCGGTGGCAGCGCTGCTGCTCGCCGGGTTGGTACTGGCCGGGATTGGTCGGCACCGCGGCCGGCAAGGGCGCGGCGCTATCCTACGCGGGCCTCGATCATCGTTTCGGCCGGCGCCGAGCCGGCGCCCCAGGGAACAGTCCATGAATAAGTGAAACACATCCATTAGGGAATATTCTCAGCCCCGTTGTCGTTGTCGTTGTCGTTGTCGTTGTCGTTGTCGTTGTCGTTGTCGTTGTCGTAATCGTTGTCGTAATCGTTGTCGTAATCGTAATCGTAGTCGTAGTCGGAGAAGCGCTGCGAATTGGTTGCGAGAGAATCCAGGGCGTTACGATAACCTCGATTACGACAACGACTACGACTACGACAACGACTACGACAACGATCCGAACCGCGCGGGCGTTACAGGTGCGCGCGGCGCACCCTACGCGTTCGGTGGCCGGAACGACGATCGCGGCCGAGGCCAATTCATTCGCGGTATGAGCCCACCGATTGCTCCCCGGCCCGCACCCCGCCGCCGCCCTCCGGCCCCGGACGGTCGGACCTGTAGGGGTCCTGGCGGCTCGCAATCCAGTCGGCACTGAGCGTCGCGGCATCCAGCGGCCGGGAAAACAGATAGCCCTGGGCGAAGGGACAACCCAGGCGCAGGAGTTCCGCGGCCTGGCGCGGCAATTCCACGCCCTCCGCGATGGTCTCCAACTGGAGCATCGCACCGATGGCAACGATGGCACGGGTGAGCGGCGCGTCCTCCTGGTCGTCGCCCAGGGTGGCGACGAAGGAGCGGTCGAGCTTGAGGATGTCGACCGGGAACCGGTGCAGATAGGCGAGCGAGGAATAGCCGACACCGAAATCATCGATCGCCAGCCGCAGGCCGCGCGTCTTGATGTCGGTCAATTGATTCAGGGTCTCCGCGGTGCACTGCATCAGGGTGCTCTCGGTGATCTCCAGCACCAGGGAGCGCGGGTCCAGCCCCGAGGCGGCTAGGGCGGCGTCCACGTCCCGGGCCAGGTCGCATTGCTGAAACTGACGCACCGAGATGTTGACGATAACGGCCCAGGGCATCCCGGGGGGCAGCAGATCCTGCCAGAGCTTGCCCTGACGGCAAGCCTCGCTGAGCACCCAGCGCCCGAGCACCACCATCAGTTCGCCCTTCTCTTCGGCCAGCGGCAGGAACACCTCGGGGTAGAGCAGACCACGGCGCGGGTGCTGCCAGCGCACCAAGGCCTCTACGCCGGCCAGGGTCTTGGTCGCCAAGTGGATGATCGGCTGATAATGGAGCAGGAACTCCCCGCGCTCCAGCCCGCGGCGCAGATCGTGTTCCAGATCGATGCGCTCCAGGGCCGCCGTATGCATCTCCGGCTTGAACAGGGCATAACCCTGTTTGCCGCTGGCCTTGATCGAGTACATGGCCAGGTCCGCGTTGGCCAACAGGGTATCGACCTCGTCCGCGGCCCCCCCCTGGGCGATCCCGATACTCGCGGTCACCCGCATCTGGCGACCACAGAGTGCCATGGGCTCCGCCAGCCGGGCGCCGATGCGCGTGGCCAGCGCCACCGCGTCGTCGAGCGGCAGCGGGTCCTCGATCAGGACCGCCAACTCGTCGCCACCCAGGCGGGCGACCGTGTCCGAGGCGCGGGCGCACTGGCGCAGGCGCTCGGCCGCGATGCGCAGCAAGGCATCGCCGGCGGCGTGGCCCAGGCTGTCGTTGACGGTCTTGAAGTCGTCCAGGTCCAGGTACAGCAGGGTGATCGGGTGCTGGGAGCGGGCGGCGCGCGCCAGGGCCTGGTCGAGGCGCTCGCGCAGCAGGGTGCGGTTGGCCAGCCCGGTCAGGGGGTCCTGGAACGCGAGAAAGCGCAGGCGCTCCTCCAGTCGGCGGCGCTCGGTCACATCCCGGCTGTTGAGCACCAGACCGCCGACGGCGGGGTCCGCGGTCAGGTTGGTGACCAGGGTCTCGATGTCGCGCCAACTGCCGTCCGCGTGACAGAGGCGCCACTGCGTAACCGCGGTGCCCGCCCGACCGGCCAGGACGCACGCCAGAAAACCGGCGACGTGCGGCCGATCCTCCGGGTGGAGCAGGTCGAGCAGCGGCCGGCCCGTCAGCGCCTCCGGCGCCAGCCCCAGCACCCGCTGGACGGCCGGGCTGACAAAGCTCAGGCACAGGTCCGGTCCCAGCAGACTGATGACATCGGAGGAGTGACGCACCAGGGACGCGAACCGCGCCCCCGTCTGCCGAATCGCCTGCTCGGCGCGCAGCCGCGCGAGCTCCCGCGCCGCGATGGCCTGGCGGATCATCGTCAGCACCGTGAGGATTGCCCCCGCCAGGACCAGCCCGCCCAGCGCCCCGGCCGACTGCCCCCGCGCGCTCCCGGACACCCAATCGAAGACCACCAGGAGCAGCAGCCCCTCGACGGCCGCCACCGACAGGTAGGGCAAGAGCACAAAGCCGCGCCCGGGTTGCACCGGCGGCGGCGCGCTCGGCCCGGCCGTCGCGCCGCGCCGCACGGCCAGATAGGGACCCACCATCGTCGTCACATAGCCGAGATTGTAGAGTGCGTCGGTGACGCCGCCGGCGACATAGGTCTGCGCCACCGTCTGGTAGGCGAAGCTGGTATCGGCCAGGAAAAAAAACGACAGCCCCGTCATCAGCCAGGCGAGCGGCGCACCGGAACCGTCCCGGCGCGGCTTGAGCGCCAGCGCCGCCAGCGCGACCAGCAGGGCCGTGTCACCCAGCGGATAGGCCTGGGTCAGCACCAGTTCCAAGGTGCTGCCGTACGCGGCTGCCGCAATCGGCCGCAGCAGGAAGAACCAGACCAGGGTTCCGGCCCCGATCGTGATCACGCACAGATCGAGCGCAAACTGGATCCGCTCGGCGCGGCTCTCCCGGGGCCGGATGAAACACAGGAGTCCGGCCAGGACCAGCGGGAAGTAGCTCAGAAAGCCCAGGTCCGCCAGCGAGGGGAAGGGCTTGACCCCGAGCATGACCTCATCGCGAAACCACAACACATTGCCGATCCAGAAGGCGAGGAAGCCCAGCGCGATCAGCCGCCAGCCCAGGCGCGCGTGCCGCGCCAGCCCCGGGATCCGCGCGGCGCGCCAGGTCAGGCCCGTGAGCGAGAGACCGAGCACCAGGTCAGCGAGGTTGGCGATGAGGGTCACGCGCGCCGCGCCCCCCCAGTGAAACCACAGACACACGAGATAGCAGGCCACCAGCACCAGATTGACCCCCAACACCCAGGTACCGGGGTCTGCAAGGACGCCGCCCGCCCTGGCTGGGAACCAGGGGGACGGGCGCGCGGGGGCGTGGATCACAGGCGGCTCGGACATCATGCGGAAGGTCAATTAACGGAAGGTCAACTAAACGATTTCGATTCAGGGGCAAGCAGGGTGGCTTGGGGCGCCACTCTACCGCACGCGTGCCAAGGACACACAACCGCGGGGACCAAAGGCGCACGCCGCCGGGCCGAAAGGCCCCGAACTGCGCATTTTTTTATGTCCAACCCGCAAGCCGGGGCTTCACCCCAGGCCCGGCGCGCGTTACCGTGCCGTATTCAGAGCACAGCGGCCCGACTCCGGCAATCGCGACACACAGACCTTGCAGGTGACCAGCAATGGCAAAAAGCCCTAACAATTCCAAGAAAACCGCCACGCCGACCGCTCCCAAGGTCAGCCCCCAGGACGGTCCGACCGCTGACACACCCGCTGCCGCGCCCACCCTGCCCGCGGCGGAGCACACCGCGGCGACCCGGCCCGCGGTGACACCGTCGATGCCGGCCGTCCCCGCGACACCGCCGGCCGCCGCTGCGCCCGCGGCCAAGCCCCCCCGGACCGCGCGGGCCGACCAGGCCGTGTCGACACCCGCACCCGCGCCCGCACCGGCCCAGGCCCAGGCCGAACCCAGGGCGGCGACGACGCGCGACGCCGACCCGCCTGCGATCCCCGCGCCCGCGCCCGCCGCAACGACGTCCCCGGACCCGAGCGCGCCGACGGCCGCGGACCTCAGCGCCAGTGCCGCGCCGGCCGTGACGCCGACCCCCGCCGCGCCCCCCCGGCCCGACGACCAGCCCGCGGCCGGGCCGCTGCCCGCGCCGACACCCCTGCCGGAGCCTGCCCCGGCACCTGCACCGGACTTAGCCCCGACACCGGAACCGGAGCCCGCCGCGGCACCGGAACCAGAGCCCGCACCGGCACCGGAACCCGCACTGGCACCCGCGCCGGAATCGGCACCGACTCCCGCGCCGGAGCCCGCCCCGGCCCCGGTGAGCCATCGCCCTAGCCTGTTCATCGTACATATCACCCCGGAGATGGCCCCGGTAGCGAAGGTCGGCGGCCTGGCGGACGTGGTGTTCGGCATCAGCCGCGAGCACGCCATTCGCGGCAACCATGTCGAGATCATCCTGCCCAAGTACGCCAACCTGCGCTACGACCACATCTACGAGCTGCACGAGGTCTATCGCGACCTCTGGGTGCCCTGGTACGCGGGTGCCATCCACTGCACCGTCTTCTTCGGCTTCGTGCACGGGCGCAAGTGCTTCTTCATCGAACCGCACTCGCAGGACAATTTCTTCAACCGCGCCACCATCTACGGCTTTGCCGACGACGTACTGCGCTTTGCCTTCTTCTCCCGGGCGGCGATTGAGTTTCTGTGGAAGGCAGGCAAGCGCCCGGACGTGATCCACTGCCACGACTGGCAGACCGCACTGGTGCCGGTATTCCTCTACGAGATCTATCAACAGCTCGGCATGACCCATCCGCGGGCCTGCCTGACCATCCACAACTTCATGCATCAGGGACACACTGGGCTGGAGCTGCTGCGGGCCACCGGACTGACCCCGCCGGAGCATTTTTTCGATGGGCTGCGCATGGGCGACAACCACCACAAGGGCGCGCTCAATCTGCTCAAGGCCGGCATCGTCTATTCCAACTTCATCACCACCGTGTCACCGCGTTACGCCTTCGAGACCAAGGACCAGGGGCAGGGCTTCGGCCTGGAACCCACCCTGCACACCCATCACATGAAATACGGCGGCATCCTCAACGGGATCGACTACGACGTCTGGAACCCGGAGGTGGACACCGCCATCCCAGTAAGGTACGGCGTCGACAACCTCGACGGCAAGTATGAAAACAAGCGGGCGCTGCGCCACCGCCTGATGCTGGCCGACAGCGACAAGCCCATCGTCGCCTTCATCGGCCGTCTGGACCCGCAAAAGGGCCTGGGACTGGTGCGTCATGCCATCTTCTATGCCCTGGAGCGCGGCGCCCAATTCGTTCTGCTGGGATCGAGCCCGGACAAGTCCATCAATAACGACTTCTGGGGCCTGAAGCGCATGCTCAACGACAGCCCCGACTGTCACCTGGAGATCGGCTTCGACGAGGATCTGGCCCATCTCATCTATGCCGGCGCGGACCTCATGCTGGTGCCGAGCCAGTTCGAGCCCTGCGGCCTGACCCAGCTCATCTCACTGCGCTATGGCACGGTGCCGGTGGTACGCACCGTCGGCGGTCTGGCCGACACCGTCTTCGATAAGGACCACTCCGACCGCCCGCTGGAGAGCCGCAACGGCTACCGCTTCGACCACTATGACGGCCCCGGCCTGGAATCCGCCCTGGGGCGCGCCATCGACTGCTATTTCGAGTTCCCGGGGGACTTCCGTGAACTGATGAAAAACGCCATGCGTGCCGACTATTCCTGGAACCAGCCGGGACAGGATTACCTGAACATCTACGATTTCATCCGGGAGCGCTGAATATCTGCACTCCCCGCCCGAGAAAAAAGACCTACGAGGACAAACATGAAGATCTACAACCTGTTCCCCCTGCTCGCCGGGCCCTTCGACACCTGGGAGCCGCATCTCAAACGCGCCGCGGCCATGGGCTTCGATTGGCTGTTCGTCAATCCCATCCAGAAGCTCGGGCGCTCGGGGAGCCTCTATTCCATCTCAGACTATTTCGCCATCAACAAGGTGCTGCTCAACCCCGGATCCCCGCTCACCGGGGACGCCCAGGTGCGGGCCATGGCCAAGACCGCCGCCGACCTGGGCCTCTCCCTGATGATCGACCTGGTGATCAACCACTGCGCCGAGGACAGCGCGCTGGTGACGGCGCACCCGGACTGGTTCGTGCGCGAGCACGGGCGCATCGCCCACCCCTTCTGCATCGAGGAGAACGGCACCAAGGTGGTGTGGCGTGACCTGGCGCAATTCGACCAGCAGCGGGCGCTGCACCAAGGGGATGCCCCCAACGGCCTCCTGGCCTTTTATGTGAAAATGGTCGAGCACCTGATCGGGCTCGGCTTCCGCGGCTTTCGCTGCGATGCCGCCTATCAGCTCCCCGCCGAGATCTGGCAGCGGCTCATCACCCGCATCCGCAAGAACCATCCCGACACCGTCTTCGTCGCCGAGACCCTGGGCTGCTCCCCGGCCCAGACCCGCGACACCGCCGCCGCCGGCTTCGATGCCATCTTCAACAGCGCCAAGTGGTGGGACTTCCACGGCAACTGGCTGCTGGAACAATATGAGGCGACCCGCCACATCGCCCCCTCCATCGGCTTCCCGGAGAGCCACGACACGCGGCGCATGTTCGAGGAGTTCGAGGGCAACATCGACGCCCTGCGCCAGCGCTACCTGTTCACCGCCATGTTCGCCAGCGGCGTCATGATCCCCATGGGCTTTGAATACGGCTTCCGCAAGCGCCTGGACGTGGTGACCACCGTGCCCAACGATTGGGAAGAGCCCAATATCGACATCACGCACTTCATCGCCCAGGTCAACGCCATCAAGGACCAGAACCCCACCTTCTCCAGCGAGGGGCGCATCGAGCGACTAAACTATCCGGACCCCTCCATCCTGCTGCTGCGCAAGCACGACATCAATGGCCCGGGCCAGGCCCTGCTGGTGCTCAACAAGGACCCCTGGAACCGCCAGCGCTTCTATGTCGACAACCTGTATGGACTGATCCAGTCCCCCGAGCCCCTGCGCGACCTCTCCCCAGACTGGCCCATGACCGACCTGCCGACCCCCTTCGAGTTCTGGCTCGGCCCCGGCATGGCGCGCGTCCTGGTCGCCGCGCAGCAGCCGCCGGCCGCCTAAGGGCCTCGATCATCGATCCGGCCACGGGCCGGTGTAGGTCGCCCTTCAGGGCGACCAGGGCCCGTGATCATCGTTGCGGCCAGTGGCGGTCGCTGCGCAACCGGAAAACGAGGCTTACCGTGAAAGCCAGTTCGGGCTCATCCGTGGTGGCCTTCCCGCCGCGCTGCAACCACCAAGGGCGGGTTTCAAACCCGCCCCTACGGCGGCCCTGTCATGCGCCGGGGTGTCCAAGACAGCCGGTCGGTCGGGTTAGGCGCGCCCTGCCGAGCGTGGTGCCGCCGTAACCCGACGTGGCACCGTAGCCGTCGGGTTACGCTTCGCTAACCCGACCTACCCACCGGCTGAGCGTCGACGCTAATCGCCCCAGGCCAAGCGCTCAGCACTTGTAGGATGGGTAGAGCGCAGCGAAACCCATCTGTTATACGCATCGATCGCGACGAATGCTGGCCGCAAATACTGGCCGATTCGCTCCAGCGGTGTCACTCGGTTCCTCCTGGTCTTAGGTGCCGACCCCAACGGGGTCAAACATATCAGCCCAGGGCAACGCCCTGGGTATGAGGTATGACGGGGCCTAGCCCTGAAAGGGCGTGACATAATGGCGAAGTTGCTGTCGCAAGCCCCAGCCCATCGAAGTGCGTTGACCAACCAGGTTTAGCCCTGGATGAGTTCCCACACGAGCGTCAGGACCGCAGGCGTGAAGACCTGGCCAGTGTCGGCCGTATGCTCCGCGAGCAGAGTGGTGACCTCAGCGCTCGCTACTGGAAAGTATCGACCACGCCCCCTCTCGTTCCGCCGCCGGGGTGCCCCATCCAGAAGGGCGGGTAATCGCCCGGGAAGGGGCGAGCCAGGGTGCTGGAGGGCGGTTCGCCGAAGACACTGCGGTAGTGGGCGGCCAGACGCCCAAGCTGGGTGAACCCGAGGTGATAGGCGAGCTCGGTGACCGTCGATTCCCCCGCAGCGCTTGCGAGCAGAGCGCGGCGCAGGGCATGGAGGCGCAGTTGCCGGATGAAGGCCGCCGGGGAGACGCCCAGATGCTCGCGAAAGGCATACTCCAGAGCGCGGGCGCTCACCCCCGCCGCGGCGCACAAACCGCCCAGGTCCAAAGTCGTCAGGTCCGCGTCGCGAATCGCCTCGATTGCGCGGTCGTAGCCGCGCCGCCGCGGAGATCTCGGCTTCGGCAAGGTGCGGCACTCGGGCGGCAGGACGCGCGCCGCGAATCCCAGCACCAGCTCCCGCTCCAGGGCGAGCACGGCGGCGGGGTACCGGAGCATTTCCGGCGTTCCATGAACGCGCGCCAGGACCCCGTTCAGCCAAAGGCCCAGGCCCCGGACGGTCTCGGCACAGGCGGGCAGCACGCGTGCCGCGGCCCCGGCCTCCAGCAGTTCCACCTGCTCCGGGGGTAGGTGCCGGCGCAGCAGCAAGCGCTGCACCAGGAACAGCAGATGCTCTTGGCCCTGGTCGAGCACCGCCTCCAGCCCCGTGGGCAGGGTGGCGGGCAACCCGCGCTCGTCCAATGGCCGTCTGAAGTACGAGGTCTGACTGCCCGGCTTGACGGGTACCACGCAGGCGAGCATCCCCGCGGGCGAGAGCGCCTGAACCCGCATCCGGTTCGCGCAGGACTCGCGGTAAAGAATGCAGTTGGGCGTGGCCAGGAAGACCTTGCGGATCCGAAAGGGCCCGCTGCCGAGCGGGGTGCCGATGACCTCCCAGGGCTGGCCGCTCCGCTCCCAGCGGCAGGGATCGTCGGTGTCCTGGATGCCGGCCAACGCCAACGGGGTGCCCCGCCCGTCCGTCGCATCGATCCCGGTCGAAGCTGCGCCCGAAAACACTGAGCCCACCTCCGTCTCGTTTCGCAAATTGAATAGCACCCCAGCGAAGCGATAGGTATTCTCCGCCCGGGTGTCCTGCGGCGACCGCCCGGGGCCGCGTCGGACGTGTCAACGAGCCCGCAACCGCGACCCTGGCGCACGCTGCCCAGCAGGCCCCAACAGCCGAGATGGAACAAGACGATGCCGAAACCGACGGCATCGCGGCCCCGGCATCGGCACCGGTGTCAACGCTGAGCGGAAAGCGCGCCTGGCCCAGGCGTGACCGCACCTGTTCTCAACCTGAACCTAGAGAGGACTCACATGATGCAACAAGAAGATCCGCGGCGACACCGCCGTCTCCGGTTACTCGGCGCCCTCGGCCTGACCCTGACCGCGCTGGGAGCCCTGTCCTGCGCCGCGGCGGCCGACCAACCCAACATCCTGGTCGTCTGGGGCGACGACGTCGGCCAGTCGAACATCAGCACCTACACCCATGGGCTGATGGGCTATCAGACCCCCAACATCGACCGCATCGCCTCCGAAGGCATGACCTTCACCGACTACTACGGCGAGCAGTCCTGCACCGCCGGCCGCTCCTCCTTCATCACGGGTCAGAGCGTCTTCCGCACGGGGCTCTCCAAGGTCGGCATGCCTGGGGCCAACGAGGGGATGCAGATCCAGGACCCGACCATCGCCGGCCTCTTGAAGGCACAAGGCTATGCGACCGGGCAGTTCGGCAAGAACCACCTGGGCGACAAGGATCCGATGCTGCCGACCAACAACGGCTTCGACGAGTTCTTCGGCAATCTCTATCACCTCAACGCCGAGGAGGAGCCGGAGAACGCGGACTATCCGAAGGACCCCGAGTTCCGCAAACGCTTCGGCCCGCGCGGCGTCATCCATTCCTGGGCACTGCCGGACGGCACCCAGAAGATCGAGGACACCGGCCCCCTGACCAGGAAGCGCATGGAGACGGTGGACGACGAGACCTCGGAGCGCGCGCTCGGCTTCATCGATGAACAGACCAAGGCCGGCAAGCCCTGGTTCGTCTGGTGGAACGGCACCCGCATGCACTTTCGTACCCACGTCAAGCCGGAACTGCGCGGCATCTCGGGGCAGGACGAGTACTCGGACGGCATGGTCGAGCACGACCGGCACATCGGCAAGTTCCTCAAGAAGCTCGACGAACTGGGCATTGCCGACAACACCATCGTCTTCTACTCCACCGATAACGGCCCGCACATGAACACCTGGCCGGATGCGGCCATGACGCCCTTCCGCGGCGAGAAGAACACCAACTGGGAGGGCGGCTGGCGGGTCCCGGCGATGGTGCGTTGGCCGGGGCACATCAAGGCCGGCACCTGGAGCAACCAGATCGTCCATCACATGGACTGGCTGCCGACCTTCCTGGCCATCGCGGGCGCGCCCGACGTAAAGGCGAAGCTCCTCACCGGCTATCAGGCGAACGGGCGCGACTACCGGGTCCACCTCGACGGCTACGACATCCTCCCGATGCTGACGGGTCAGACGGACAAGAGCCCGCGGCATGAGATCTTCTACTTCTCCGACGACGGCGATCTGACCGCCCTGCGCTACAACGACTGGAAGGCCATCTTCCTGGAGCAGCGCGCGGAGGCAACCTTCCAGTCCTGGCGCGAGCCCTTCGTGCACCTGCGCGTACCGCTGCTCGTGAACCTGCGCCGCGACCCCTACGAGCGCGGCATGGTCACCTCCAACACCTATGACGACTGGTTTCTGGATCGCCCCTTCCTGCTGATGGCGGCACAGGATTACGTCGGCAAGTTCTTGATGACCTTCAAGGAGTACCCGCCCAGGCAGAAGGCCGGGAGCTTCAACCTGGACAACGTGATGGAGCAGTTGACCAGTCCAGGCACGCACTGATCCCGGGTGCAAGCTGACCGCGGGCTGGATCCGCAGACAGGGATGTCGCACGATCCGGCAAAGGGATCGCCAACGCGTCTTCGCCACAGCTTACCGGTTCGGCAGCAAACCAACAACTTCACCCAAGGAGCCCCCATGCGTCATCTACTCACTCTTGTCGCCCTGCTGGCCTTCAGTCCACTCGCGAGCGCCGAGCCGCTCCCCTCCTGGACGGACGGACCGACCAAGACCGCGATCACCGCATTCGTCACAGAGGTGACGACCGCAAGCAGCCCGAGCTTCGTGCCACCGGCCGAGCGCATTGCCGTGTTCGACAACGACGGCACCCTCTGGGTCGAGCAGCCCATGTACACCCAGCTCGCCTACGTCATCGACCGCATCAAGACCCTCGCCCCCGCGCATCCGCAGTGGCAGGAGGAGCAGCCCTTCAAGGCCGTGCTCACGGGCGACCTGGAGGCACTGAAGGCCGGCGGCATGGATGGCTTGATGAAGCTGTTGGCCGCCACCCATGCGAACATGACCACCACGGAATTCGAGCGGATCGCCGGCGACTGGATCAGCTCCGCGCGCCACCCCCGCTTCGACCGGCTCTATACCCAGGTCGTCTACCAGCCCATGCTGGAGCTGCTGGATTACTTGCGCGCCAACGGCTTCAAGACCTTCATCGTCTCCGGCGGCGGGATCGACTTCATGCGCCCTTGGACCGAGCGCGTCTACGGCATCCCGCCGGAACAGGTCATCGGGACGCAGATCGCCATGACATACGAGGTGAAGAACGGCACGCCCGTACTGATGCGCGAGCCGGAGGTCGCCTTCATCGACGACAAGGCGGGCAAGCCCGCCGGCATCCACCGACATATCGGGCGCCGGCCCATCCTCGCCTTCGGCAATTCGGACGGCGACTACCAGATGCTCGAATGGACGACTGCCGGTGCCGGCAAGCGGTTGGGACTCATCCTCCACCACGACGACGGCGAGCGGGAGTACGCCTACGACCGCGAAAGCCATGTCGGACGCCTCTCCAAAGGCCTCGACGACGCCGGTTCCAAAGGCTGGACCCTGGTTTCTATGAAACGCGACTGGAGCCGGGTCTTCCCTGCCGCACCCGAGGTCTTGCCGAGCTCACCTGGCGGTCGTCATGAGTGAGATTTCGTCTTGAGTTACTCAAAACCCGTCGTTCTACACTCGCACTTGCCCGGAATGACGCCGCAGGTGGATCGGATGGCTCAGAATCTGTGATCGCAAGAGGTACCAAATGAAACCGATACCAACGCGGATCACCTTGGCCACCGGTCTCCTGCTGGGACTTCCCGCTGCCCACGCCAACGATGCGGCGGCCCTCGCCAAGGAACTGTCCAATCCCGTGGCTGCGTTGATCAGCGTGCCCTTGCAGTCGAATTGGGAGCAGAAGATCGGGCCGGACGACCGGGGCAGCCGCTACACGCTGAACCTCCAACCGGTGATTCCGATCTCGATCGGGGAGGATTGGAACCTGATCTCCCGCACCATCCTGCCGATCGTCGATCAGTGGGGCATCGTGCCGGGCGCCGACAGTCAGTTCGGCCTCTCGGATACGGTGCAGAGCCTCTTCTTCTCGCCCAAGGCGCCGACCGCCAGCGGGCTGATTTGGGGTGCCGGGCCAGTGTTCCTGCTGCCAACGGCCACCGATGAACTGCTGGGAAGCGAGCAATGGGGCGCCGGCCCGACCGCCGTCGCACTGGTCCAGAAGGGGCCCTGGACTTTGGGCCTGTTGGCAAATCACATCTGGTCTTTCGCCGGGCCGCGCGACCGCGCCGACATCAACGCCACCTTCATCCAGCCCTTTGTCACCTACACCACACCCACCGCCTGGACCTTCACGCTCCAGACCGAATCCACCTACGACTGGGAAGGCGAGCAATGGAACGTGCCCATCGCCGCCCAGGTCGCCAAGTTGACCAAGATCGGCGGGCAACTGGTGCAGTTCCAGGCCGGCCCGCGTTATTACGCGGCGAGCACGGACACAGGACCCGTGGGCTGGGCCCTTCGATTCAATGTCGTGCTGTTGTTTCCGCAATAGGGATGCTTAGGCGACCGTTGCTGCCGAGTGGCGCCCGAAATCCAGGCGCTTTTGTCACCCCACTTTGCCACCCCCTTTGCCAACCATAGAGGCGCTTCCCCATGAGATGGCCGATCGGAGCCAGCACGATTCAAAGAAGCACGTTCCTGGGCCACGCGGCAGGCGACCTCGCCCTCGTCTTCTGCGCGCTCGTCCCCGTGAGCGCGGCAGCCACCGAAGGAGGTACAAGCCACTACCTGCCCGGGGCGGTGGCGACGCTAATCGACTTGGCCCCGACCCAGCCTGGCTGGGTGGTCGAGCTGGTGTACCTCCATTACGAGGGCGACGCGGGGACCAAGAATACCCTTCCGGTCGCCGGCCTCGAGGCCCTCGGCCTCAAGGCGACCCTCGACGCCCTATTGGTCGGCGGCTTCTATACCCTCGATCGCAAGGTTCTGGGGGCCTATTACAGCGTCGGCGCCATGCTGCCCTGCACCTGGATCACGGCGGAAGCGAAGATAGAGACCGTCATCGGGAACCTGCGGGTGCGGGACACCGAGGAGGGGCTCGGCGATGTGACGCTGATCCCGGTCATGCTCGGCTGGAAGGAGGGCTCCTGGCAATACGATTTGGCGCTCTCGGTCTATGCTCCGACCGGGGAATACGGGGTGGGCCGCCTGGCCAATCCCGGGCTCAACTACTGGAGCGTCAATCCCATCGTCGGCGCCGCCTACAGCAACCCCAAGACCGGCTTCAACGCGGCCCTGCACGGCGGGGTCTTGTTCAACACGCAAAACCCGGACACCGACTACCGAAGCGGCACGCTGGTGCATCTGGAGGGCAGCGTCCAGCAGCTCGTCCCCGCGGGGAAAGGCTTTCTCAGCCTGGGCCTCGAAGGCTTCTGGGTGGAGCAGGTGACCGCAGACAGCGGACAGCGTCCGATCCTCGGCGACTTCAAGGGCCGCACGGCCGGCCTCGGGCCGGTGCTGGGCTATGTGCTCCCGTTGGGTAAGCAGAATTTCGTCACCGAACTGCGATGGCTCCGGGAGTTGGATACCAGGAACCGGCTTGAGGGGGATTACGTCTGGCTCAAGCTCGTCTATCAGTTTTGAGCCGACGCGGGCGCCCCACACCTTCGCGGTCGAGAGGTCCGCATTCGCAACTACTGTGCAGCCGACCGCCAGCCAGTCTTTTCGATCCGATCCGACCCGGCTAAGATGGGAATGTCGGTGGTCATCGCACCACCCCTTGCCCGCGGAGGGTGATTCCAAGTGACCGAGATCTCAGTTGCGGAGGCCAAGACCCGGCTGACCGGCCTGATTCATCGGGTCGAGGGCGGGGAGGTCGTGCATATCACGCGCCACGGCAAGTCGGTGGCCGTGCTCATGTCGGAGTCCGACTATGCCGCCCTGCACCCCGAGCGGACGCGGCCGGGCCTGTGGGACGCCATCGCCGACTGGCGCACGCAGACCGCGTTCGACTGGCCGGACTTGACGCCGGAGGAGGTCGACGGGTGGCGCGATCCCTCTCCCGGGAGAGTCTTCCATTGGACCGACTGAGGTTCCTGCTCGATACCAACATCCTGTCCGAGCCGACCAAGCGGTCCCCCGAGCCCAAGGTTCTCGCCCGTCTGCGCAAGCATCAATCGGAGTCCGCGACCGCGGCGACCTGGCGGCAGGGCTCCCGATGTCACGCCCTTTCAGGGCTAGGCCGATTAGACGACGCCATCCCCGGGGCGTTGCCCCGGGCTGGTATGTCGGACCCCGTTGGGGTCGTCCGCCGAGTACTAACGAATACTCCAGTAGTCCGCCCGCTCCGGGAAGATGCGGCGGATACCGCCGCGCGGGTCGGGCTGGTCTCCCGGCACCCGGGGGATCAGGTGGACGTGCAGGTGCATGACCGTCTGGCCGGCGGCGCGGCCGACGTTGACCCCGACGTTGAAGCCGGTCGGCGCCGATCCCGGCCTGCCGGGGGTGCCGGCGAGTTGAGTCGCAGCCGGCGGCCCGCCCGCAGGACCAGCCCCCGCGCGCGCATCAGCGGCAGGGAAGACCTGGTCCGGCAACGCGGGGCACGCACCGAGGTCGGCCGCGGCCCGGCCCAAGGCCTGCCAGATAGCGGCGATTTCCTCGCCGGTGGCATCGAAGAGGTTGGCAAAGTGGCGCCGGGGGACGATCAGGGTGTGACCCGGGGTGAGCGGGAAGGCGTCGCGCAGCGTCAGGGCCAGGGGTGATTCGGCGACGAGGCGCCGCGGGTCCGGATGGCAGAAGGGGCAGTCGCTCATGGCCGAATAGTCCTCGCAGCGGGAATCAGGGTACAGGCTCGCTCATCGGCTTGGGCCGGCTCCGGCGTGCGACCCGTGAGAGTATAGCGCCCTGGCGCCGATGGGCTCATCATTCCAGCGCAACATCCCAACGCAAGGCAGTCCCAGACTATGACCGGCAAGACGGTGGCCCAACGCACCTACCTGCACGTGAGCGCGCTGGACGCGGCGCCGCCCGCGCTGGCGCAAGCGGTGGCGGCAGCGGAGGAGCGGGCGGGCGTGCAGCGGGGGGAGGCGTTCAATGTGGTGCGCTTCGACCCGGCGGGGGAGCAGGTGGCGCTGCTGCATTATCCCGCGTTCTTTGACGACCCCTTCCCCGCCCTGGCGGCGAGTTGGCGGGTGGAACTGGCGTCCGGGGAACTCGGCTACCGGACCTACGAGGACTCACAGAACCCGCCGATCCTGCATCGCAAGGAGTTGCTGCTGGCCGCGGATGACCCGCGGCGGGCCCAGTATCTGGCCCTGACGCAGGCGTGCGAGTCCATCGGGCTCTTCGCCGAACCGACCCGCATCGGCTATCGGCGTCAATGGCTGGACCTGGTCCGCGAGCGGGGTTACCGCATCGCGGGGACGGACCTGGTGCCCCTGGGCAACGATGAAGCCGCGGACGAAGACGAGAACGAGGTCGCGACCGCGCTCCCGGAGGCCGCCCTGGGCCAGCCTCCCGGCGGCCCCCTCGCGGGCTGGCAGGCCGCCCGCCAACTCACCGCCCTGGTGCGCTACGGTCTCTCCGCACCGGTGCAGACGCTGGCCCGGCATGGCCTGCTGAGCGGCCCGCCAGAGGGCGCTCCGGAGGGGCGTCTGGCCCTCTTCGATTACGGCTGCGGGCGCGGGGACGACGTGCGCGGCCTGCGCGCGCTGGGCCTGCCGGCCGCCGGCTGGGACCCCTACTATGCCCCGGAGCACCCGCTGCACCCGGCGCCCATCGTCAATCTGGGCTTCGTAATCAATGTCATCGAGGACCGCGAGGAGCGCCTGACGGCACTCACCCGCGCCTGGTCCCTGGCCGAGACCCTGCTGGTGGTCGCGGTGATGCTCGCCAACCAGAATGCCCCACGCGGGACCGACTTCAACGATGGCGTCCTGACCCGGCGCGGGACCTTCCAGCGCTACTACACCCAGGCGGAGATCCGCGCCTATGTGTCGGAGGCCCTGGACGAGGAGCCGATCGCCGTGGCCCCAGGTGTGCTCTATGTGTTCCGGGACAAGGAGGCCGAACAGCGCTTCCTGGCCGATCGCTACCGCAGTCGGCGCCCCCCCGCCGCCCCCCGCCTGCCCAGGATCCGCCCCCCCGCGCACGCGGCCACCCACCGCACACGCACCCCGGCCGCGGATCGCAACGCCGAACGCTTTGCCGCCTGCCGCGAGCCCCTGGAGCGCCTCTGGGAGCAATGGCTGCGCCTGGGCCGGCGCCCGGAGCCCGACGAGGTCGCCGCGGCGAGCGCCGCGGACCTGGCCACGCTCACCGCGGGTTTCGGGACCCTGGCGCGCGCCCTGGCCTTTCTCGGCACCGCGCAGGACCCCCAGGCCCTGGCCCAGGCCGAGGCGGCCCGCCGCGCCGACCTGCTGGTCTACCTGGCGCTCAACCTGTTCGAGCGCCGCCGCCCCTACCGGCAACTGGAGCCCGGCCTGCAGCGGGCCATCAAGGCCCTGTTCGGGGACTACACGACGGCCCAGAACCAGGCGCGCGACCTGCTCTTCTCCATCCGCGACACCCAGGCCATCGCCAACACCTGCCGTGACGCGGCGCAGCGTGGCCTGGGCTGGCTGACGCCCGGCAAGTCACTGCAACTGCATACCAGCCTGGTGGAACAGTTGCCGCCCCTGCTGCGCGTCTATGTCGGCGCGGCCACCACCCTTTACGGCGACTATCGGGAGGCGGACCTGGTCAAGGTCCACATCGGCTCCGGCAAGCTCAGCCTGATGCGCTACGACGACTTCATGGGGCTGCCCCTGCCCCGGCTGATGGAGCGCGTCAAGGTCCGCCTGCGCGATCAGGACTACGACTGGTACCAATACGGTGACGCCTATGCCCCGCCCTGGCTGTTCTACAAGTCCCGCTACATCAACGAAGAGTTCCCCGATTATCCGCAGCAGGTTGCGTTCGAGGAGGCGTTGGACGCCCTGGGCCTCTGCGACCTGTCCGGCTATGGCCCGCCCCCGGAGGTCTTCGCGGCGACCCTGGCGCGCCGCCGCTGGGTGATCGAGGGGCTGCTCCTGTGCCGGCCCGCCACTGCGCCTGACCTGGACGACCCCTGCGGACGTTACCTGCGCTTCCGCCAACTGATCGAATGCGGTGAGACCCAGGGGCGCACCGGTCTGCCCAACCTCCCCCGCCAGGCGGCGACCTGGGACGCCCTGCAGGACCTGGCCGAGCGCGTCCTGGACCCGGTCATCGACTGGTTCGGGATGATCCGGCTCACGTACGGTTTCTGCTCGCCCGAACTGGCACGCGCCATCCCCGGCCGCATCGACCCCAAGCTCGACCAGCACGCCGCCCACGAACGCAACCGGCTCGGCCTGCCCATCTGCACGCGCCTGGGGGCCGCGGTGGACTTCATCGTGGAGGACGAGGACATGGCGGGCGTCGCTCGCTGGGTGGCCGAGAACACCCCCTTCGACCGGCTCTATTTCTACGCTCCGGACCAACCCATCCACGTCAGTTTCGGCCCGGACCACAGCCGCCAGGTGGTGCGGATGGCGCCGACGGCCAATGGCCGGTTGGTACCTCGGGTGGTCGCCGCCGCGGCGCTTTGAACCACCGCCATCCCCTCGCCCAGCGCCACACCCGGGTGGATGCCCTGCACCTCCGAGACCGGCCGAAAGGACTCCGCGAGCAAGAAGAAGCTGCGGCGTGGCTCCGCTACCCGCTTCATAGGGACACCCGGTCATAACGAGCGCTCAGCCATGCCCACCGTGTAATGGGCGCCCTGCTTGAGCTTGTCGTAGTTGCCGAAGACGTCCCTCAAGTTGCGCTTCATGAATTCGCGCAGGCCGTTGATGGTGACTACGTAGAGGCGCCCGCCCGGGCGCAGCCGGTCGCGGGCGTCGTGCAGCAGGATCGCCAGGAGTTCCTTGCCGACCTTGGCGGGGATGTTGCTTGCGATCAGGTCGAAGCGCTGGCCGGGCGGGACCTGATCGAAGCCGTTGCTGAGCTGCGCGCGGGCGTTGTCGAGGCGGTTGCGCCGGGCGTTGCGCAGGGCGCAGTCCACGGCCACGAAGTCCTTGTCCACCATCAGGGTCTGACCCTGGGGGGCGAGCAGCGCCAGCGCCAGGCCGATGGCGCCGTAGCCGCACCCCAGATCAAGACAATCGGCGGTGGGCGGGACCTCCAGGTGCGCGAGCAGCAGGCGCGTGCCCTCGTCGATCTCGCGCGGGGAGAACAGGCCCCAGGTGCTCGCGAGTTGCAGGGCGCGGCCGGCGAGTTCGGCCTCGAAGCGGATGGGCTCGCGCAGACGATCCACTTGGTCCTTGGTGAGCATGGGTGACAACCTGGCAGGTGCGGGACGACCCGATTTGATGGGCCCGAGGCCAGGTATTCTAGCCCGTGCTTCGGGTACACTCACCCGATGACCGACCCGGCCGGCAAGCTGCGCATCCTCTTGGACCCGGGCGGGGTCAGCATCCGCTCGACCCGGCCGGTGCGGGCCGCGGGACTGCTGGTGGGCCGCGATATCGCCGAGACCAGCCGCCTGCTCCCGGCCCTTTTCAGCATTTGCGCAGCGGCCCAGGCGGCGGCCGGGGTGGCGGCCGTCGAACAGGGGCTGGGGCTGCGGGCGGACCCGCGCATCGGGGACCGGCGCCGCCGCCTGGTGGCCGCGGAGACGCTGCGCGAGCACCTGTGGCGCATCCTACTCGACTGGCCCGGCTTCCTGGGCGAACCGGCGGACGCCGCCGCCATGGCCCAGGTGATGGCGCACTTCGGCGCCTGGCGCGCGGCGCTGAGCGCCGGGGGCGACCTCTTCGCCCCGGGCGTCGCCCTGCCCGACGCCGCACCGACCGACGAGCGCGCCCGCCTGGCCCTGGCCGACCTGGGCGCCCGCCGGGTCTTCGGCCTGCCGCCCGCCTTCTGGCTGGGCCAGGTCGACACCCTTGCGGCGCTTCGGGCCTGGGCCCGGCGGACCGACACGGTGGCGGCGCGCCTGCTGCAGCGGGTCTTAAGCGCCGGACAGGGTGGGCTCGGGCGCGCGCCGATCGGTGCCCTGCCGCGGCTCACCGCCGCGGACCTGGACCCCTGTCTTGCCGGTGGCGACGCGGCGGCAGACGCCTTCGTGGCCCGGCCGACCTGGGCCGGTGAGCCGCACGAGACCAGCCCCCTGACCCGCCAGTTGGAGGCGCCGCTGGTGCTGGCCCTGCGCGAGCGCTTCGGCAACGGACTGCTGCCGCGCCTCGCCGCCGCGCTCGTGGAGGTGGCGCGGATCCTGAGCACCGCCGCGACGACCCTGACGGAACCGCAGCCCCCGCCCGACGCGCTCCCCGCCGGTCTGGGACTGGCGCAGGTGCCGGCGGCGCGCGGGCTCCTGGTCCACCGGGTGTGCCTGGACGGGGGGCGCATCGCCGGGTACCGCATCCTGGCCCCGACCGAATGGAACTTTCACCCCCGCGGGGTGGTCGCGCGCGGGCTCACCGGGCTCGTGCAAGAGAGCGACCCCGCCGCGCTGGGCCCCCTGGCCCGGCTCTTCATCGCGGCCGTCGACCCCTGCGTGGACTTCGAGTTGCAACTCCCCGAACCCGGGGCGCGCGCCCGGGCCTAATAGCGGGTCAAGAACAAGTCAAACACCATCGTCGTCGTAGTCGTTGTCGTAATCGGAGTAGCGCTGCAAATTGGTTGCGAGATAATCCTGGGCGCTACGCTAACCTCGATTACGACAACGACAACGACAACGCAGGCAGTCGCTGATTGACTTATTTCGGCTATTGCTGAACCGTTCCTAACCTCCACAGGACCCCTCGCTATGTGTCTCGCCATCCCCGCCCGCATCACCGCCATCGATCCCACCGGCGCCACGGCCACGGTCGCCCTGGGGGAGGTGAGCCGGGAGTGCTCGCTCGCCCTGATCGAGGACGCGGCCGTGGGCGACTATGTGCTGATGCACGTGGGCTACGCCCTGAATCGTATCAGCCCGCAGGAGGCGCAACAGACCCTGGCCTTGATGCGGGAGGCCGGGGTCCTGACGGACGCCGGGGGCTGAGATGAAGTACATCGACGAGTTCCGCGACCAGCACCTGGCCCGCGGCCTGGCGGGCGCCATCGCCGCGGCGGCGCACCCGACCCGCCAGTACCGGCTGATGGAGTTCTGCGGCGGTCACACCCACGCCATCTTCCGCTACGGCGTGGCGGACCTGATGCCGGCCAACGTGCGCTTCATCCACGGGCCGGGCTGCCCGGTCTGTGTCCTGCCGATGACCCGCATCGACCACGCCATCGCGCTCGCCACCGCGCATGGGGTGACCCTGTGCACCTACGCGGACCTGATGCGGGTGCCCGCCGGCGAGCGCCGCAGCCTGCTCAAGGCCAAGGCGGCGGGGGCTGACATCCGCATGATCTACTCCACGGCCGACGCCCTGCGCATCGCCCGCGCGGACCCGGAGCGCCAGGTGGTCTTCTTCGCCATCGGCTTCGAGACCACCACCCCGCCCACGGCGGTGGCCGCCAAGGCGGCGCGGGCGGAGGGGCTCAAGAACTTTTCGATCTTCTGCAACCATGTGCTGACCCCGCCGGCGCTGCGCACCATCCTGGCGACGGCGGGTCCGGACGGAGTCCAACTCGACGGTATTCTAGGCCCCTCCCATGTGAGCACCGTGATCGGCAGCCGGCCCTACGAATTCGTCCCGGCAGCCTTCGGTAAGCCCATCGTCATCGCCGGCTTCGAGCCGCTGGACGTGATGCAGTCCGCCCTGATGCTGATCCGCCAACTCAATGACGGGCGCTGCGAGGTCGAGAACCAGTACACCAGGGCCGTGACCCTGGAGGGCAATCGCAAGGCGCAGGCCCTAATGGCGGAGGTCTTCAGGCCGCGCGAGACCTTTGAGTGGCGGGGGCTCGGGTTCCTGCCCGACAGTGCGCTGCGCCTCGCCGACGACTACGCGGACCTGGACGCGGAGCGGCGCTTTCCGGTGGCGATCGGTGAAGTGCGCGAGGTCAAGGGGTGCGAGTGCCCGGCGATCCTGCGCGGGGTCAAGGAACCCACCGACTGCAAGCTCTTCGGCACCGTGTGCACCCCGGACAACCCGATGGGCTCCTGTATGGTCTCCTCCGAGGGGGCCTGCGCGGCTTATTGGAGCTATGGGCGCTTTCGTAAGGTTGAAGGATGAAGGACGATGGCTGAGACGGCACGTCCTGCGTCCACCGTTCATCTTTGGTACTTCACGCTTCAACCTTGATCCTTCATCCTTCATCCTTCATCCTTCATCCTTAACATGACCACTGACCGCCGCTTCCCCGTTCGCCTCGATCTCAAGCACGGCACCATCGACATGAGCCACGGCGCCGGCGGGCGCGCCATGGCACAACTCATCGCGGAGGTGTTCCAGGCCCACCTGGACAATGACCTGCTGCGCCAAGGCAATGACCAAGCGCTGTTCACCCCGCCCCCGGGGCGGCTGGTGATGAGCACGGACGGGCATGTGGTCTCACCGCTCTTCTTCCCCGGCGGGGACATCGGCTGCCTGTCGGTCCACGGCACCATCAATGACGTCGCCATGGCCGGCGCCCGGCCGCTCTATCTGGCCGCCGGGTTCATCCTGGAGGAGGGCTTTGCGCTCGCGGACCTGGTGCGCATCGTCGCAAGCATGGCCGCCGCCGCCAACGAGGCCGGCGTACCCGTGGTCACCGGCGACACCAAGGTGGTGGAGCGCGGCAAGGGGGACGGGGTCTTCATCACCACCACCGGGGTGGGCGTGGTCCCGCCCGGTATCACCATCTCCGGCGATCAGGCGCGCCCCGGCGATGCCATCCTGGTCAGCGGCAGCCTGGGGGACCACGGGGTCGCCATCCTGTCCCGCCGGGAGAACCTGGGGTTCGAGGTGGAGATCGCCTCCGATACCGCCGCCCTGCACGGGCTGGTCGCCGCGATGGTGACCGCGGTGCCGGACATCCACTGCCTGCGCGACCCCACCCGCGGCGGCCTGGCCACCACCCTGAACGAACTGGCCCACCAGTCAGGGGTAGGGATGCGCATCCGCGAATCCGCCATCGCCGTGCGACCGGGGGTGAGCGCCGCGTGTGAACTCCTGGGGCTCGACCCGCTCTATGTGGCCAACGAGGGTAAATTGGTGGCCATCTGCCCAGGTGCCCGGGCGGCCGAACTGCTGGCGGTCATGCGCGCCCACCCGCTGGGCACCGCGGCCTGTCTGATCGGTGAGGTGGTGGCCGATCCCCACCGCTTCGTCCAGATGGAGACCAACTTTGGCGGCAGTCGGATCGTCGATTGGCTGGGGGGCGAGCAGTTACCGCGGATTTGCTGATCCCGGTGCATGACCTGCCTGGTACCCTCGCCGAGTAACGAGTCGGAAATAGGTTGAGCAACGAATACCATCGTTGTTGCTATCGTTGTCGTTGTCGTTGTCGTAATCGTAATCTAAGAAGTGATGCGATTGGGACGAGAGCCGTTCGACGCCCATCGGATTCTCGTCTTACCAAGCGCGAAGTAAGCGCTCAGACCCGGGGGTGTCAGCCGACGCCGCTCGCAAGCTCCTGATCCACGCGGGCGAGCGTCGGCTCTAACCCCGATTACGACAACGACAACGACGCCGACGCCGAGTGCATCCCCTAATTGAATTGTTTAGCTCATTAGAAAGTCCTTCCCTAGCGCCCCCACAGCACGCCGTCCACATAGCGCTTGACCTGGAGGTGGGCCGGGGTGTCGATGCTGGTGAATTGCAGACTGGTCTGAAAACCCGCGGCGCCGGGCTGCGCCCGCACCACCTTGGCCGACAGGTCGCCCAGCGACTCCCCGTAGAGGTTCGGCGACAGATCGGCGACCAGGTCGGTGCCGTGCCCCAAGGCAACCGGGAGCTCGACCAGGAAGCCGTGGTAGCCCAGGTCGAGCACCCGCCCCGCCAGCGGCTCCGGCAGGATGTGCTTGCCGACCACCCGCCGCAGCACCAGGGGAAAATCGACCCGCACCCGCGGCGAGCGGCGCACCTCCACCCGCGGCACCACCAGGCGCCGGGGATAGGTCACGCAGTGCAGTTCATAGAGGACCACGGGCTGGGATTTGCCCTTGACCCGCACCTCATTGACCGTTCCGACCTCGATATGGTCGCGCGCCGCGGCATGACTTGACTCGCTGAGCAGGACCTGGCCGCGCAGGCTGAAGGACTCCATGCGCGCCACCGTGTTCACCGTGTCGCCGATCACGGTGTACTCGCTATGCTGGCGGGAGCCGAAGCTGCCCGCCATCACCTCCCCGGTGTTGACCGCGATGCCCACATAGAGCCGCGGCTCACCGCGGGCGACCGACTCCAGGTTGAGTTCCACCATCGCCTGCTGCATCTCCACCGCGCAGGCCAAGGCGCGCAGCAGGTCGTCCGGGCGGCGCTCCGGGGCGCCGAAGAGCGCCATCACCGAGTCGCCCATGAACTTGTCGATGACGCCCCCGTGGCGCTTGATGACCCGCCCCATCGCCGCGAAGTAGCGATTCAGGAGGCCGATGACGGTGCGCACCGGCAGGCTTTCGGTGATCGCCGTGAAGCCACGGATGTCGGCCAGCACGATGGTCACATGGGTCCCGGTGATCGGCTGGGATTCCAGCAGGAACTCATCGATCAGCCCGTCCAGCCGATGGCGCAACACGCCATGCTGAAACTCGGTGCCGGGGCGCTCGCAGACCTCGGTGACCATGCGCGCGACGCCGGAGAGGAACCGTTCACGATTTTGGTGCTGCATCTGGTCCGGGTCCTGTGCTATACGCCTGGCTTAAGGATGGCACATGGGGGCGGACACGGCTTTGGCCCAGGCGACACTTTGCTGGGAGAGCGCCGGGCCGGGGCGCGCCGCACACGCCACCCTTGCCGTGCGACCGGGCACCCCAGGTTGCGAGACGAGACACGCCACGCGAGGTAGATCATGACCCATCAGCCCGTCCGCCGCGGCGCCGACCCGTACCGCCCGCACCGGCGCCTGGCGCTCTGCTGCTGGGCCTTCGCCCTGGGGACCGCGCCGGTTGCCGCCGCCGAGAGCCGCATCGAGTTGCGCGACGGCAGCGTCATCAGCGGGGACCTGGTCGGGGTCGGCAATGGCGGCTACCGGGTCCGCAGCGCGGCCCTGGGTGAACTCGTGATCCCCGAGTCGGAAGTGCTCGCCATCCGCCCGGCAAGCGCAGCAGGACCCACCGGCATCGCCGCACCCACCAGCGCTACGCCGGCGAACCCGCTCGCCAACCCCGGTTCGCCGCCGGACGACCTCGCGGCCATCCAGCAGCAATTGCTGGACAACCCGCAGACCCTGGAGGCGATCACCCGCCTGCAGAGCGACCCGGGCATCCAGGCGGCCCTCGCCGACCCGCAGTTGATGGGACTGATCATGTCCGGCAATGTCGCGGCACTGAGCAGCGACCCACGCTTCCAGCGCCTGATGGAGAATCCCGCAATCCGCGCCCTCCTCGGCCGGGTGCTGGAGCCCTAGCGGCACGCGCGACCGGTCAAGTTAAACACGAACAGAATCGTTGTCGTTGTCGTGATCGTAATCGGAGAAGCGTGAAAGAGAATCCCGGGCGCGACGAGCGCCTCGATTACAACAACGACAACGCGCGAGCCAAAAAAAGCCCGCTGACGCGGGCTTTTTTCGGGAATCCGGTGGGCAGTAAGCCCTACTTGATCTTTCCTTCCTTATACATCACATGCTGGCGGACGACGGGATCGAATTTCTTGATCTCCATCTTCCCCGGCTGATTACGCTTATTCTTGGTGGTCGTATAGAAATGACCGGTGCCGGCGCTGGAATTGAGCCGGATCTTCTCACGTGCTGCCTTGGCCATGGACCTTCCCCCTAAACCTGTTGACCGCGTGCCCGCATGTCGCTGATGACCATGTCGATGCCTTGCTTGTCGATCAGCCGCATCCCACTGGTGGAGAGGCGCAGCCGCACCCAACGCTTCTCGCTCTCGACCCAATACCTATGATAATGCAGGTTGGGCAGAAAACGCCGCTTGGTCTTGTTGTTCGCGTGCGACACGTTGTGGCCGCTCATCGGCCCCTTACCGGTGACCTGACATACCCGAGACATGGCAGAGATCCTTGAAGAGATGGAAAATAGCTGGGACCGGCAACACATGGGGGCCCAAAAAAGAAGCGGAAGCGTAGCACGGCGAACGGGGCAGGCGCAAGCCGCGAACGCGGTTCGGGTGCGATCGAAACCGATGTGGGTTAGTGGGATCGTCGATTGTAGAACGAGCCAAGCGCAGCGTGCCCATCTGCCGGGCCTGGCGGGGGCCAGACAGACACGCCCGCGCAACGCCGATGCAATTGCCGGCCGCCACGCGCGGGCTTTGCCCATCCTACGGCGCTGCCGACACCCATGCGTCGGCCGCGCGTTACAGCAACCCCCGCTCTGCGAGCGAGGTCCCCGCCCCTTCACCGATGATCAGGTGATCGAGCACCCGCACCTCGATCAGCGCGAGCGCGTCCTTGAGCCGCTGCGTGATGCGCAGATCCGCCTGACTGGGCTCGGCCACCCCGGACGGGTGGTTGTGGGCGAAGATCACCGCGGCGGCATTGGTCTCCATCACGCGCCGCACCACCTCCCGGGGATGCACGCTAGAGCCGTCGATGGTGCCCTGGAACAGCTCTTCGTAGCGAATTACCCGGTGGCGGTTGTCCAGGAACAGGCAGGCAAAGACCTCATGGGGCAACCCATAGAGCTTGAGCTTGAGAAAATCACGGGTCGCCTCGGGGCTCGTCAGGACGTCCTGGTCCGCGACCCGGGTCAGCAGATAGCGGCGGCTCAGTTCCATGACCGCCTGGAGTTGGACATACTTGGCTGGCCCCAGGCCCTTGACGGCGCAGAACCGCCGCGCATCCGCCGCCATCAGGCCGGGCAGACCGTCGAAGGTGGTCAGCAGGTCACGCGCCAGATCGACCGCGCTCTTGCCGGGGATCCCGGTGCGCAGAAAGATCGCCAGCAATTCGGCCGTGGACAGGGACTCGGCCCCGCGCTCCAGGAGTTTCTCCCGCGGGCGCTCGTCCGCGGGCCAATCAGTGATCGCCATGCCCTTCCCTCCTGTGTCATGCCAGGTGTCATGCCAGCCCAACCCCGGCCCCAGACCCGCACCAACCGCCCGTCGGTGCCGCGCATGCGTGCGGAACGCCGGGCGGTTCACGACGAGGTCAGTTTGAATCGGGTACACTTTCGGCCACGTTCGGCCAAGGCTAAGTCAAAATCCGCGATGGTTCCACTCCCCGGCATACAGGTCCTGCTCGGCGTCAGCGGCGGGATCGCCGCCTACAAGGCGGCGGACCTGGTGCGACGCCTGCGTGAACGCGGCTGCGCGGTGCGGGTGGTGATGACGGCCGCCGCCACCGCCTTCGTCAGCCCGCTGACGTTTCAGGCGCTCTGCGGGCATCCGGTACGCACCGGCCTACTCGACCCGGCGGCCGAGGCCGGCATGGGCCACATCGAACTGGCCCGCTGGGCGGACCTGATCCTGATGGCCCCGGCCACCGCCGATCTGATCGCCCGCCTCGCCGCGGGCCTCGCCGATGACCTGCCGACGACCCTGGTGCTCGCCTCGGCGGCCCCCCTGTACCTGGCCCCGGCCATGAATCAGCAGATGTGGCGTCACCCGGCGACCCAGGACAACCTGGAACGTCTACGCCGCCGCGGCGTACACATACTCGGTCCGGCGCAGGGCAGTCAGGCGTGCGGCGACCAGGGGCCCGGGCGGATGCTGGAGCCCACCGAGATCGTCGCGGCCCTGCTCGCCGACCGGGCGGCGGGCGCGCCCGGCGCCGCCCCCGGGGACGCACCCGGCCCGGGCCCGCTGGCCGGGGTGCGGGCGCTGGTCACCGCCGGCCCCACCCGGGAACCCCTGGACCCGGTGCGCTATCTGGGCAACCGCAGTTCCGGGCGCATGGGGTATGCGGTGGCCACCGCGCTGGCCAGCCTGGGCGCTGCGGTAACCCTGGTCAGCGGCCCCACGGCCCTGCCCGGCCCGGCCGGGATGGTGCGCATTGAGGTCGAGACGGCGCACGAGATGCACACTGCGGTGATGGAGCGGGTCGGCGCAACAGACCTCTTCGTCGCCGCGGCGGCAGTGGCGGACTATCGGCCCGCCGCGCCGGTTGCGCAGAAGATCAAGAAGGCGGAGCAGGAACTGATCGTGCACCTGGTGCGCAACCCGGATATCCTGGCCGAGGTCGCCGCCTTGCCGAACCCACCCTTTACCGTCGGCTTCGCCGCCGAAACCGAGCAGGTCGAGGACCACGCGCGCACCAAGCTGCGCACCAAGGGGCTGTGTATGATCGCCGCCAACCGGGTCGGCGCCGCGCAGGGAGGCTTCGAGCGTGACGACAACGCCCTGATCGTGCTGTGGTCTGAAGGCCGACGGGAGTTCCCCATGATGCCCAAGACCCGGCTCGCCGGGGAACTGGCCCAATTGATCGCCGAGCGCTATGTTGCATCGTCTTGAGGTCAAGATCCTGGACCCGCGGCTGGGCACCGAGTTTCCGCTGCCACACTATGCCAGCACTGATGCCGCCGGCCTCGACCTGCGCGCCATGCTCGCGGCCTCGCTGGTGCTGGCACCGGGCGCCTGCGAACTGATTCCGACCGGGATGGCGATCCACATCGGCGACCCGGGGGTGGCCGGTCTGATCCTGCCGCGCTCTGGGCTGGGGCATCGCCACGGGATCGTGCTCGGCAACTTGGTCGGTCTGATCGACGCGGACTACCAGGGACAACTCCTGGTGTCCTGCTGGAACCGGGGCACCGCGGCATTCCGGATCGCGGTCGGCGAGCGCATTGCCCAACTGGTCTTAATTCCCGTACTGCACGCCGAGCTGGCCCTGGTGGCGGACTTTGCCGAGTCCGACCGCGGGGCCCGCGGGTTCGGGCACACGGGACAGCAGTGAGGCGGCCCCGGCAGGTCCGGGGCCGCCTCGACTTCGATTCCATCAAGACGCGCGGTGAGGAGGCACGGCATGGCATCTGCGCGGAGGGAGGACACGCGGCGTAAAGCAGTGGACAACGAGCATACGTCAGGGCTCAAGGGATTCTGGATCCAGAGCTTTGTCGGCATCGCCCTGGTGTTGCTGCTGGCCGTCGCCCTGCTGCTGTACCTGTGGATCGCCCGCGACGCGGCGACCGACCGGCGTAACCTGGAAGAGGCCACCGACGCCCTGGCCGAGCAGGTGACGGTCGCCATGGCGCGCATCCGCAGCCAGCTCGACACCTGGCGAACCGATCCGAGCCTGCGCGCAACGTTCCGCAAGGTCGGCAACCCCACGGCACTCCAGCAAGAGGAGGAGGCGCTGCTGCGCACCCTGCCGGGTGCGCTGAGCATCCACCTGTTTGCGCCCGAGCAGACCAGTTCGGTGGAGGGGATTCCATTTATGAGCTACGCGGGGTTGGATCTGGCCCGCAAGGCGGCCCAGGAACGCAACCTGACACTGATCGAGGTGCACAAGGTGGGCCAACCGGATATGCACCTGGCGGTGGCGGTGCCGGTGCTGGACGAATCCGGGGCGCGCACGGTGGGGGTAGTTCACGGGGCCCTGCCCATCTCGCTGCTGCCCGATCCCATGAAGGCCGCCGGGGGCCAGGGCCTGATCGCCTACCAGCAAGTGGTAGGGGACTCCGCCGCCAACCTGAGCGGCGCCGCCGCCCCCACCGAACCGCCCGGCCACACCGCCCCCATCGGCGGCACGCGTCTGCGCGCCGCCGCCTGGCTGCGCGCCTCGGGCGACCTGGACCCCTGGTTACTGGGGCAGGTGGGTGCGCTGTACCTGGCGGTCCTGGGCCTCATCGCCGGGGTGCTGGTGCTCGGCTACGCCGCGCAACGGCGGGCCCTGGTCCTGGACTGCAAGGGCTTCACGATCCTTATCGAGGACGCTGTCCACCGCCGCCCGCTGCGACGCATCCGCTCGCGCATTGCCGAGGTCCAGGACGCCCACCAGGAGACGCTTGCCCTGCTGCGCGGTCTCCAGCCGACCCGCCCCCCGCTGCGCAGCAGCGCGGCGGCCCCGTTGCGGAACGAACCCGAGGAATCAGCCAGCGCCCCCGTGTCCCTGGAGGACGACAGTCCGAGCCCTACCTCAGCGCTGAGTGCCTCCAGCATTGAGGTGTCGGAGATCGACCTGCCGGAGGGCCTGGACCCCTACTCCGAATCGTTCGAAGAGATCGTCGCCACCCCCGTTCAAAGCCCCCTGGACGCCCTCGCCGAAGGCCTCGAATCCTACGGCAACCCGCTCGCCGAGGTTCCCGCCGAGGTCTTTCGCGCCAATGACATCCGCGGACTGGTCGAGGGCCAGCTCAGCCGCGAAGCCATGCACGCCATTGGCCAGGCGATCGGCAGCGAGGCCGCGGCCCGCGGCGACCGCGACCTGATGGTCGGGCGCGACTGCCGCCCCACGAGCCCCGCCCTCAGCGAGGCGCTGATGGCCGGCATCCGCGCCGCCGGGCCGGACGTGACGGACCTGGGCCTGGTCCCAACCCCGCTGGTCTATTTTGCCTGCTCCCAGCCGACCGCCACCAGCGGCGCCATGATCACCGCCAGCCATAACCCATGGCACTACAATGGCGTCAAGATAGTCCTCCACGGGGCGGGCGCCGCGTCTGATGAGATCCAGGGGCTGCGGCAACGCATCGCGGTGGGCGACGTCGCCGCGGGCCGCGGCGGTTACCGCACGGCCGACATCATCCCGAGTTATTGCAGCTATGTGGAACAGGACGTGACCCTGGCCCGCGGCCTCAAGGTGGTCATCGACTGCGCTAATGCCACGGCGTCCAACGTGGCCCCGGCGCTGTACCGCGCCCTGGGCTGTGAGGTAATCGAACTCAACTGCGAACTGGAATCGGGCCTGCCCGAACGCCTGTCCGACCCCGCGCTGCCCGAGTGTACGCGCGACCTCGGCGACCTGGTGGTGGCGCAGGAGGCGGACCTGGGACTCGCCTTCGACGGTGACGGCGACCGCCTGGGGGTGGTCGACGCCCAGGGACGCTTCATCGCCGCTGACCGGGTCCTGATGTTCCTCGCCGCCGATGTCCTGTCCCGCCACCCGGGCACCGACGTCATCTTCGACGTCAAGTGCTCCCGCCACCTGGCCGCGGAAGTCCGTCACGCGGGCGGGCGGCCGATCATGTGGCGGTGCGGACATGCCCCGCTCAAGGCCAAGCTGCGCGAGAGTACCGCCCTGATCGCTGGTGAACTGAGCGGCCACATCATCTACAAGGAGCGTTGGTTCGGTTTTGACGACGCCATCTATGCCGGGGCGCGGCTGCTGGAGGTCTTATCGCTCGATCCGCGGCCCAGCAGCGAGGTGTTCGGCGCGCTGCCCGGCGGGCTCGCCACCCCGGAACTGGCCCTGCCCTTGGCCGAGGGCGAGCCGGCCCGCATCATGCGCGCGGTGATGCAGTTGGCCAGCCGGCTCGAAGGGGTCGACGTGATCCGGATCGATGGCCTGCGGGCCGAATTCGACCGCGGCTTCGGGCTGGTGCGCGCCTCCAACACCGAACCGAAGCTGACCTTCCGCTTCGAGGGCGATGACGCGGAGGCGCTGGAGAAGATTCAGGCGCTGTTCCGGCGGCTGATGGAGAAGGCCGCCCGGGGTCTTACCATGCCCTTCTGAGAAATCGCCCTCGGGGCGATTTCTCAGAACTATTATAGGAATACGGCAGGAATTTGCATAATACCTCAGCGACGGGCCGGGACCTCGCGGCCACTGTGATCCGAGCCCCGAAGGGGCGTGACATACCAGCCCAGGGCAACGCCCTGGGTACGGAGGTATATAACGGAGCCCAGCCCTGAAAGGGCGTGACATAACGCCGGAGATCCTGATGTCACGCCCTTTCAGGGCTAGGCCGATTACACGACGCGGCCCCAGGGCGTGGCCCTGGGCTGGTATGTTTGACCCCGTTGGGGTCAGCACGCAAAATGACATGGAACCGGGTAAGCCCCGGGCGTCAGCTGGGATATGCAGATCAGTACAGGAGGCACCATGCCAATAATCCGCACCTATGGCAGGAAGGTCTTGAAGAAGAATCACCTGAATGATAAGACAGAATATGCCAATAGATTTCACGCTCAAGGGAAGAGTTTTTACACTCTTAAGCACTCCGCTTCAAGAACAAAACGAAGCCAGCATCGGATTAATCTGCTCGCCGCGATTTGCACAATAAAACTCCCGAACCCACTCTTTTTGCAACTGTCCTTATAGACTTGCAAAATCGCCCGGGGGGCGATTTTGCAAGAGGTATCACACCATGTCCCTACCCATCGAACGCGCCCAGACCATCGCGCATGTCCTCATCGAGGCCCTGCCTTACATCCGCCGTTTCAGCGGCAAGACGATCGTGATCAAGTACGGCGGCAACGCCATGGTGGACCAAGGCCTCAAGCAGGGCTTCGCCCGCGATGTGGTCCTGATGAAGCTGGTGGGGGTCAATCCGGTGGTGGTACACGGCGGCGGACCGCAGATCGGCTCGCTGCTCAAGCGGCTGGGCAAGGTGAGCGAGTTCGTGCAGGGGCTGCGCGTCACGGATGCCGAGACCATGGACGTGGTGGAGATGGTCCTGGGCGGGCTGGTCAATAAGGAGATCGTGAGCCTGATCAACCGGCACGGCGGCTCAGCGGTCGGGCTGACCGGTAAGGACGGGGACCTGATCCACGCCCGCAAGCTGCTCCTGCGCCGCGATGCACCGGAGTTGAATGAGCCGGAGATCATCGACCTGGGGCATGTGGGGGAGGTGGAGAGCATCGATGTCGCGGTGGTCGACCTCCTGGTACGGGGCAACTTCATCCCGGTCATAGCCCCGATCGGGGTGGGTGTCGATGGCCACTCCTACAACATCAACGCGGATCTCGTGGCCGGCAAGGTGGCAGAGGTCTTGAAGGCCGAGAAACTCCTGCTGCTGACCAATACCCCCGGCCTCCTGGATGCGGCGGGGACGCTGATCCCGGAACTTGATGTCGGGCGGGTCGAGGAGTTGATCCGGGCGGGCATCATCACCGGCGGGATGCTCCCCAAGATTCAATGCGCGGTCGATGCCGTCCAAGGCGGAGTAAAGAGCGCCCATATCATCGACGGGCGGGTCGAACACGCGGTGATGCTGGATCTGTTCACCGACGAGGGAATCGGCACCCTCATTCGGCGCCGCTGAGCCGGTGCGGCCCCGTAGTTCGGCGGTCACAGCCCGCGGCGCCCGCTCACTTAGACGCGCCCGCGGGCGGCCCACCGGCAGCGGCCGGCAGCGCCGGCGCCGCGCTCCCAGCGGTCACCGCATCACGGAAGCCGCTCAGTACCTTCATGGCGCGCTCATCGCCACAACCGATCTCGGACGGTGCCGGAGCCTTGCATTGCAGGTCCAGGAAGATCGACGCGATGACCCCGTCCTTCTCTTGAATGCGCGAGAGGGTGAGACTCAGGTCGCCGAACGACTCCGGGGGCTCGGTGATCAGGATATTGGTGCCCAGGGTCTGGATCGCGGTCGTCGCGTTGGCCTTGACATAGGCGACGGCGAGCGTCCAGTAGCGGTCGCACTGGGCGCTGCTCTCGCAGGTCACGAGGTTGCGCAGGGCGAGCCGGGACGCGTCTTTAGGCTGCTCGACCTGGTCCTCGGGGATATCCTTCAATTGGCGGAAACGCTTGAGATCGCGGTCAAAGTCGGCCCGGATCCCCTCCTTCTGCTGCTCGCGATCGACGATGGTCGCGTACGACTCACGGATATAACGCTCGCTCTTGCCGATGCCCTCGGTGACGTGCAGGGGGACCGGCTTGCCGGCACGCTCCAGGTCCGCCGCCTCGGTGCGCAGGTTGCGCAGCCACTCCTGCTGACGCCGGATGTTGCCGCGCGCGACCTGGATCACCACATCGATCGCCGCGAGCTTTCCATCCCGGGCCATCATCAGATCATCCACCGAACGAAAGGTCCGCAGCAGCACCCGGTCGGCCGCCTTCTGCTGCTCGACCAGGCGCTCCTGCTGGGCGCGCAGGCGTTCCAACTCCCGCTCACGCTGGATCTCCTCGATGGTTTGGGCGGGCGGCACCACCTCCACACGCAGACCCTGATCGGTCAGTTCCGCATGGCCCTTGTCGACCTGATTCGGCGGGATCTGATCCGTGTAATGGACCACGCCGCCGTCATCCACCCAGCGAAACATCTTGGCGCCCTTGCTCTCGCCGGCAACTGCCATACCGAGCGCGCACCACAAGGCGATCCCGGCCACGACCAGGAGCAAGGCCGGCCGCCGGGAAACGGGTCCTGCGACCGACGGCTTGATCGAATCCGGCGCCGCGGCGTCGAGCGGGAAGCACATAGCTTTTCTTTAGACCCCATAGCGGGCACGGTAGGCCCGCACCGCGGCCCGCAACGCATCATCGATCGCGAACTCATCCAGGCAGCCGATCAGGTGATCGAGCGTGACAATGCTGAACACGGGAAGACCGAAGAGTTCCTGGACCTCGGCCACGGCCGAACAGTCGCGGGCGCCGCGCTCCAGGCGGTCCAAGGCGATCACGACCCCGACGGGCTCGGCCCCGGCGGCGCGAATCACCTCGACGGACTCCCGCACCGAGGTGCCGGCGGTGATCACGTCATCGATGATCAGCACCCGCCCGGCGAGCGGGCTCCCGACGATGACGCCGCCCTCCCCGTGGTCCTTCGCCTCCTTGCGATTGTAGGCGTACGGGAGGTCCCGCCCAGTGTCGCGCGCCAGCGCGATGCTGGTCGCCGCCACGAGCGGGATACCCTTGTAGGCCGGGCCGTAGAGCACGTCGAAGGCGAGCGCAGAGTCGATGATCCGCTGGGCGTAGGCGTCGGTCAGCCGCGCCAGCCGCGCACCGGTATCGAACAGGCCCGCATTGAAAAAGTAGGGGCTCCGCCGACCCGATTTGAGGGTGAAGTCACCGAAGCGCAGGGCCCCGGCGGCGACGGCGAAGCAGAGGAACTCGCGCTGATAGGGTTGCATAGTCACAGAGCAATGGTAAAACTACTTAACATGATACACCCGACCGAGAATCGAAACCGGGAACCCCGTTGCTTACTCGCGATCCAGGTTCGCGCCCCGCGCTGCGCGGCCCCGGGTGAGGCCGCCACGTCGGCGCGTCACGCCGCCGCAGGCCCCGTACATCCCCATGTGCTGACCCGGCACCGTACCCCCGCCCCGTGATCACGCAGGCGCCCCTGTTAACCGCGTTCCTGGTCGGTCTGTTGGGCGGCGTCCATTGCCTGACCATGTGCGGCGGCCTGGTCGGCTCCCTGACCCTGGGCCTGGACCCGCGCCGCCGCCGCAACCCCTGGCAGATGCTCCCACTGCAACTCGGCTATAACCTGGGACGGGTGGCGGGCTATGCACTCGCCGGCGCACTCGCCGGCGGCCTGGGCGCCATTCTGCTGCAACTGGACGCGCTGCAGATCGCCCAACGCGCCCTCTACGCCCTGGCCGGCGTAGTCATGATCCTGCTCGGTCTTGCGCTGGGCGGCTGGGCGAATCGGCTGGCGCCGATCGAGCGCCTGGGCCTCAGGCTGTGGCGGCGGCTGGAGCCGCTACGCCGCCGCTGGCTGCCGGTGCGACGGGTGCGTGAGGCGCTCGCAATCGGCCTGATCTGGGCCTGGGTACCCTGCGGATTGGTCTACAGCGTACTGCTCATGGCGGTGGCGAGCGGCAGTCCGGGCGACGGCGCCCTGACGATGCTCGCCTTCGGGGCCGGGACACTCCCGAATCTGCTCGGCATCGGCCTGCTGGCGGGCGCTGCTGCCCGCCTGGCGGAGCACCGCCGGTGGCGGCAAGTGGCGGGCCTTATCGTCATCGGCTTCGGTCTCCAGGCCCTCTATCAGCTCACTTGAGAAATCGCCCGCTGGGCGATTTCTCAAGATGATTCTTGGCGCCGGCAGGACTCAGTCCGTGAAGAACTCCTGTTGCAAGCGCAGGGTCGTGGTCGTGGGGGCGCCGGTGGGGCGGACACGGATTTCAAACTCGAGTTCCTGGCCATCGGCGATCGGGAACTGTCCCAGGTAGGAGACGGCGCCCTGCGCCTCGACCTCACGCATGGCAAGCGGTCCCTTGCCTGCCTTGCCATCGATCAGGTCGACATCCACCAGGGCCTTGACCCCGGTGCCGGTGGTCCCGGCCACAGCGTTGATCACACTCACATTCAACACGCCCAAGCGCTTGCTGCGCTGGATCCCGTTGGCCTTGGCGATCTCCGGGGTCAGGGTATCGGCGGTAAAAGCGTTGTATTGGATCGTGAAGTCACCCGCACGGGTGCTGTCCGCGATCACCGCCCGGGCGCCCGGGAACAAGGCCGCGGCCACCAGGACCGCCCACGCCATCGGCTTGAACATCAGATTCTCTCCTTCTCGGTGGGGACGCCAAGCGTCGCCTCTGCCCGTTACTCGCCCCCCAAGCCGCCCATAGTCAGCCGGCGACCAGCCGCGGCCGCTGGGGCGCCTCCTGCTCGGTCAGGGGATCATAGTGCAGGGCGTTATAGATATTACGCAAGGCTGTCAGTTCCTGGGCGAAGCCCAGGTACTGCGCCTGCATGTCGTCGATGCGCTTCTGCAAGGCGTCCTTGGAGCGCCCGATCCGCTGGAGGTTCTCCAGCCGCTTCTCCATCATCAGCTTGTGCTCTTGAATCTCTTCAGCCAGCGGCTGCAGCGTGTCGCGAATCCAGCCATCATAGGCGACCCGCAGTTGATCGAACAGGACCTGCGCGCGACTCACCATCTGCTGGTGAAAGCGCCGGATCACCATCCCTTGCCCGGACAAGGCCATGCTGGGACTGCGCCGGAACGCCTCGACCTCCTGATAAAGCAACTCGATTTCAACCCGGTACTTCATGGGAACAAAGACCTTGGGCGTGGCGAGCTCGAACTCGAAGTCCTCGCGGAACACCTGGTAGGTCTCGCGCACCAGCTTGCGGATACGCTCGCTCTCGGCCGCGACCGTCTGCATGGCGCGGCGCAGCTCGTCGAACAACCCCTTCATTGCACGGGTCAACCCGACGGTGGTCCAACTGCGCACTAGTTCCGTATGGGCGCGCTCAACCATGGCCTCGATGCTCTCGTTCTCCAGCAGCCGCCGGCAGTGGCGGGTCTCCGTGAGCAACTCCTCACGCCGCTGCTGGAACTGCTGCACGCCCTTGAGATAGCGCTCCTGTTCACGCCGGGTCCGCTCCAGCAACTGGGCAATCACGTCCTGGCTCTTGTCGCGCAGTTGTTCGAGTTCCTCCAACTGGGACTTGACGCGGGTAATGCGCGAGGCGACCCGGTTGCGGTTGCGGTCCAAGACCTGACCGACACCGGCGTCGATCGCGTCGATCAGATACTGATGCTTGCTTTCCAGCATCTTGGTGGCCAGGTGCCGCTCCAGGGCCGGTACGGCACTGCGCCGCAGCAGGGTCTCGTCCCGGCGGGTCTTCGCCGCCTGGGCCTGTTGGGCCGAGACCGGAAAAACCACCTCCTCGGCGATCCCCAGCGCCTCAGCGACACCGCGCCGCCGGGCGGCGATCACTGCATCGCTATCGGCACCGTCAGGCGGTTGCTCCCACAACCGCTCGATCTTGTTCAGCGCCACCAGCATGGCCCGCTGACGACCGGTCTGGAAGCCCTTGAGGTGGTGTTGCCAGATCTCCAGATCGGTGCGGGTGACACCCGTCTCGGCCGACAGCACGAAGAGCACCGCCTGCGCCGCCGGCAGCATACTGATGGTGAGCTCCGGTTCATTACCGAGGGCATCGACCCCGGGGGTGTCCAGGATCACCAGGCCCTGCTTGAGCAAGGGGTGGGGAAAGCTGACGATCGCATAACGCCATTTGGGTATCTCCACCGTCTCCATGACCGGCTGGCCCTCGGGGGTCAGTCCGGAACTGGACAGCCCGAGACGCGCCGCCTCGGCCATGGACACCTGCTTGGTCTGGAGGATCTCCTTCAAGGTCCCCGCCATCTGCTCCGGACCCTGGAGATTCAGCGGGTAGTGGACCCACTGCTTGGGATTGGACTTGAGCTGGGCGATCGGGGTGTCCTGGGCGCGCGTCTCCACCGGCAACAGGCGCAGGTAAGCCTCGTTGCGTTCGGCATCCCACAGCAGTTCGGTCGGGCAGGCGGTGGCGCACCCCGCCGTCGCGGGCAGCAACCCCGCCCCCAGGTCGGAGAAGAAGATCGCATTGATCAGGTCGGTCTTGCCGCGGGAGAACTCGGCAACGAACGCGACCGTCAGACGATCCCCGGCCAGGCCCGCGAGCGCCTCGTGCAGCTGCTCACACGCGCGCGGGGTAGCACGCCGGTGCTCTTCCAGCCAGGTCTCCAACTCCGCCACCGCGCGCGCCACGCGCGTCTTCCATTGCTGGTAGGTGGTGAGCCGCTGTTGCACCGCCGGCGCTTGCATCGCCCATGGAACCTCAAGATTGACCGACCCCCGGGAACCAGATCGCCGGCCATTTCGCACTCGCCGATCTAGGCCGCGCCGCTCGCCCCACTCAGACTCAGGCCAGACTCCGGCGGCCCACCTCAGGGGGGCGCGATCGGCACCGGAAAGCGCCGCGGCGAGCGGATCAGCAACCGTTTGTGCCGGGACTGCTCGCCGCTGCACAACAGGACCCGGGACAGGGGCACCCCGAAGGCCTCGGCCAGAAAACGGCGCAGGGCCTCATTCGCCTTGCCATCGACCGGCGGGGCCTGGATGCGCACCCGGTAGCTGTCGCCCAAGTCTTCCACAAAGACATCTTTGGGGGCGCGCGGCTGCACCCGCAAGGTCACTTCCAAGTCCTCTCCGGACCAGCGATACCACATAGACTACTCGTGCGCCTTGGGCAAGGGCGCGCGACCGGCGGGGGCGCAATCGACCCCGGCGGCCCGCCCCGCCACTACCCGCAGGCACGCCGCCCGGTCCCGCAAGGCCCAGGCCTCGGCCCGCAAGCCGGTGCTCAACTGCTCTTCAGGCTGCCGGTCATGTTGGCGTGGAAGATCGCCTTGTGGACATCACCCAGGCTCAACATGCCGACCAGCACGCCGTTCTCGACCACCGGAATCCGCCGAAAATTGTGTTTGACCATCACGGTGGCGGCGCGCAGAAGGTGCATGTCCACATCCACCGAGATTGGCTCGTGCGCCATCAGGTCTTCGACGTTACGCTCCAGCACCTCCTTGTAGAGCCCCATCTGACGGTCCAGGTCGACCGAGTGCATACCCTCCGAAACCAAGTGGTCTATGGTTGGAAACAGACTGTGCAGGACATCCTTCTCGGAGATCACCCCGATCAGGCGCCCCTGCGCGTCCACCACGGGCAACCCGTGGAAGCGGTAGAGGCACATCAGGGAGGCGACCTCCATGATCTTGGTGCCGGGCGTAACCGCCCGCACCGAACGGCTCATTGCGTTTCTGACGTTCATCGGTGATTGGCTCCTCAGCGCACGCGTGGCCCCGTCTGGTTGCGCCTCGGCGACGGCCGGGGCAGCGGGAGTCCGGGGAGTATAGCGAGCCCGTGTCGCCAACGCGACGCGGCGCGCGCTGTTACGGACGTGGGACGCCCGGATTGCCCCTGTCGCAAACGCTGGAGTATGCTTGAGACGATTGATCCTGCGAATTCAAGTAAAAAATATGGGAAGCAGCAACGAAGCGACACCTGCCGCCGCGGACCCCGACGATGCGTCACTCACGCAGACGCCTGCTGGCGTCGCGGACCAGCCGCTGGCGAAGACCCAGGGCGCCTCCGACGAGCGACGCGGCGACAGCGTACGCGGCAGCCGCTCGTCCCGCCACAGTTCGCGATCACACAGCGGCAGCCGCCGCGGCGAGCATTCGTCCCATGCGAGCACCTCCGAACTCAGCCGCGAACGACGCCGCCGTCAGCTCTGGGCCGCGCGCGGACTCGCCCTAACCGCGATCGTTACGTCCGTCGTGTTGTCCCTCCTGCTGATTCAGGCCCGGGCCAAGGTCGCCACCCACGGCATGGAAAACGGGACCCTGGCCAGCGAACTCAACCGCGCCCAGAGCGAACTGCTCCAGACCAAGCAGCTGGTCGCCGCCCAAGAGGTGGAACTCGGCGCGCTGTTGAAGCAGCGCATCCCCGGTGTCACCAACCTCGAACTCGAGAAACTTTACGAGATCAACAAGAAGCAGGTCAAGAAACTGAGTTTCTCGGAGGCCGGGGTGGGCGCCGAGAAGCGTCTCGCCTACTACGCCGTACTCAAGAACGCCGACGCGGTGCCGGTCGTCCCGGCCGTGACCATCCTGCTCTTTGATCGCAAGGGGCTCCAGACCGGCATGGCCCGGGTGACGCGCGAAGCTGCCACCACGCCGACCGAGCGTGAGCAGTTGCTGCCCGGCGAGACCCGCGCCTACTCGGCCACGATCGAGGCCATTCGCGACGACCCACCAGCCTATTTTATGGTCGAGACGCGCTAGGCCGCCGCACAACATATAGTGGTTGACTGATCGTCGCCAGCGTATATATTGCGTCTTGTCCCCTCTGCGCCAACTGACCCGCCCGCCGGGTCCAGTCCCGCCCACCCCCGCGGGCGCCCGCCGGAGCACCCCCAAAATCAAGGCCCGATCAGGAGGCAGCATGTCCACACCAACCCCGTCCCAGGCGCCCACACCCGCGGCCGCACCGCCCTGCCCCGCCACCGGCACCGCCGCCTCCGCACCGGCGACTGAGCCAACCGGCGCCGAACTCGCGGCCCTGCGGCCGGGACGGGTCCAGGTCATCCGCCGCAACGGCAAGGTCACCCACTTCGACCCCAACAAGATCATGGTCGCCCTGACCAAGGCCTTCCTCGCCGTGGAGGGCGGCAACGCTGCGGCCTCCTCCCGCGTCCATGAGCGGGTGCACGAACTCACCGAGCAGGTGGTCGCCGCCCTCACCCGGCGCCTGCCCGGCGGCGGCACCGTGCACATCGAGGACATCCAAGACCAGGTGGAACTCGCCCTGATGCGCGCCGGCGAGCACAAGGTCGCCCGCGACTATGTGCTCTATCGCGACGAACGCGCCCGGGAACGCGCCCACAAGGCCGCCGCCGAGCGCCACCCGGTGGAGAGCCTCCCGCTCAACGTCACGCTCGCCGACGGCAGCACCCGCCCGCTCGACCTCGAGCGCCTGCGCCGCCTCGCCGACGAGGCGGCCCTGGGCCTTGCTGGGGTAGACGCCGGGGCCATCCTCGCCGACACCACCCGCAACCTCTTCGACGGCGTGCGCGAGGCCGACGTCGGCCAGGCGCTCGTCATGTCCGCCCGCGCCCTGATCGAGCGCGACCCCGCCTACAGTCAGGTCGCCGCCCGGCTGCTCCTGGACCTGATGCGCCGCGAGGCCCTGGGCTATCTCGACATGGCCAATGGCGTCGAGACCCAGGCGGACCTCGCCGAGCGCTACGGCGACTATTTCAGCGCCTATGTGCGCCGCGCCGGCGATCTTGAACTGCTCGACCGCCAACTCGCCCGCTTCGACCTCGCCCGCCTGGGCGCCGCACTGCGGCCCGAGCGCGATCTCGACTTCACCTATCTGGGGCTCCAGACCCTCTACGATCGCTATTTCATCCACACCGCCGAGGGTACCCGCTTCGAGCTGCCCCAGGCCTTCTTCATGCGCGTCGCCATGGGGCTCGCCATCAACGAGATCGACCGCGAAGAGCGCGCCATCGAGTTCTATGAGCTGCTCTCCAGCTTCGACTTCATGTCCTCCACCCCCACCCTCTTCAACTCCGGGACCCTGCGGCCCCAGTTGAGTTCCTGCTTCCTCACCACGGTCCCGGACGACCTGGACGGCATCTACACCGCCATCAAGGACAACGCCCTGCTGTCGAAATTCGCCGGCGGGCTCGGCAATGACTGGACGCGGGTGCGCGGGATGGGGGCGCATATCAAGGGAACCAATGGCAAGAGTCAAGGGGTGGTGCCGTTTCTTAAGGTGGCGAATGACACCGCGGTGGCGGTCAATCAGTGCTTCGCCCCGCAGACCACTGTCTTCACCGGCGACGGACCCAAGGCCATCGCGGACGTCAAGGTCGGCGATCTGGTCCTGGGCCAACGCGGGCGCTACCGGGAGGTCACCGAACACTTCGTCTACGACCAGCAGACCGCCCCCATGGTCCAGGTGGCGGTCAAGCACTCGATCAATGACCTCAAGGTCACGGACGGCCACCCCTTCTGGGCCATCCAGGGTGTGCCCATGGAACAGACCATCGAGCGCACCTTGAACCAGATCGAAAACGGCCGGTTTCGGCCGCGCTGGGTCGAGGCCGGTCGGCTCAGCCGCGGCGACTATGTCGCCCAGGTGGTCCCCACGGAGGTCCTTCCAGTCGCCGGGCTCACCCCGGCCGACGCCCGACTCTACGGCATCCTGCTCGGCGACGGTCATCTCACCCGCGGCTACGAGTTCGGAGTCTCCGGCAACCCCGCCGCGGACCCGGGCCATCTGCAATTCGTCCGTGACTACCTCAGCGAACGCGGTATCCACTTCTGGGAAAACGGCCGCGGCGAGACCTACCTCCAGATCAAGTGGTCGGTCGGCCGGGGCCTTGCCCGCTGCGCCACCACCGGCCAATACGTCGGCCTGGGTGATGCCCACCTGCCCTTCGCCTATGAAGACCTTTACGACGGTCAAGGCCACAAGCGCATCGCCCGCCGCCTCAGTCACCTGCCTGCGGACCAGACCCTCGCACTGATTCAGGGGCTATTGGAAACCGACGGCGGGGTCAGCCGCGGCAAGGAGGTCTATTTCACCAGCACCTCCGCCCCCCTGGCCGAAGGTCTGCGTTACCAACTCCTGCGGCTTGGCATCCCCTGCGCCGGTCAATACCGGGAGCGCGACAGCGCCCATCACGGCACGCGCAGCGACGGTTCCGTAGTCTCATTCACCGGCACCACGCGCGCCTTCGATCTACGCATCCCCGCCGTACCCCAAATCGCCGCACTGGTGGGCACCCCGGCCCTGACCAAGCACAACTGGTTCCGTCTGGGCAACACGCTCTACACCCGCGTCAAGTCAGTCACCGCCATTGCACCAGTGCCAGTGGTCCACGACCTCAAGGTCGAGGGCGATGAGACCTATATGACCGCCGCGGCGCTGGTGCATAACGGAGGAAAAAGGAAGGGGGCCGTCTGCGCCTACCTTGAGACCTGGCATATCGACATCGAGGAATTCCTGGACCTGCGCAAGAACACCGGTGACGACCGCCGCCGCACCCATGACATGAACACCGCCAACTGGGTGCCGGACCTCTTCATGAAGCGGGTCGCGGAGGATGCGCACTGGACGCTCTTCTCACCGGACGAGACCCCCGACCTGCACGACCTCATGGGACAGGCCTTCGAGACCGCCTACCTCGCCTATGAGGCGCGCGCCGAGCGCGGCGAGATGAAGGTCAGCAAGCGGCTCAAGGCCGTCGACCTGTGGCGCAAGATGCTCGCCATGCTGTTCGAGACCGGGCACCCCTGGATCGCCTTCAAGGACCCCTGCAATGTGCGCTATACCAACCAGCACGTGGGCACTGTGCATTCCAGCAATCTATGTACGGAAGTGACCCTGCACACCAACGACCAGGAAATCGCCGTCTGCAACCTGGGCTCGGTGAACCTGGCCGCCCATGTCACCGACAAGGGGCTCGACACCAAGCGCCTGCAGCGCACGGTGCGCACCGCCATGCGGATGCTCGACAACGTCATCGACTACAACTTCTACAACGTCCCCCAGGCGCGCAAGTCCAACCTGCGCCACCGCCCGGTCGGGCTCGGCATCATGGGCTTCCAGGACGCACTCTATAAGCTGCGCATCCCCTACGGCAGCCAGGAGGCCGTGCAGTTCGCCGACACCAGCATGGAATACCTGAGCTATTACGCGATCCAGGCGAGTTCGGACATGGCCGAGGAGCGCGGGCGCTATCCGAGTTTCCCCGGCAGCCTGTGGAGCCGCGGCATACTGCCCATCGACAGCATCGCGCTCCTGGCCGAGAACCGCGGCGGCTATCTCCAGATGGACAGCGGCAGCACCTTGGATTGGGAGACGCTGCGCACCCGCGTCCAGACCGTCGGCATGCGCAACTCCAACACCATGGCCATCGCCCCCACCGCGACCATCAGCAACATCGTGGGTGTGAGCCAGTCCATCGAGCCCACCTACCAGAACCTCTTCGTCAAGTCCAACCTGTCCGGGGAGTTCACCGTGGTCAACCCCTACCTGGTGACGGACCTCAAGGACCTGGACCTGTGGGACGCCGTCATGGTCAACGACCTGAAATACTTTGACGGCTCGGTACAGCCCATCGACCGCATCCCGGACGAGTTGAAGGCCCTCTACGCCACCGCCTTCGAGGTCGACGCCCGCTGGCTGATCGAGGCCGGCAGCCGCCGCCAGAAATGGCTCGACCAGGCACAGAGCCTCAACCTCTATATGAGCGAGCCCAACGGCAAGAAGCTCGACAACCTCTACAAGCTCGCCTGGGTGCGGGGACTCAAGACCACCTATTACCTGCGCTCCATGGGCGCCACCCATGTGGAGAAGTCCACCATGTCGGACGCCACCAAGGCCAACCGGTTGAGTGCGGTTGGGGGGAGCTACAACCTGCTGGACAAGGGGAAGGGGAACGGGGCGGCGCCGCAGGTTTGTTCGATACTTGATCCGGAGTGTGAGTCCTGTCAGTAGGAAGAAGTCTCACGCCAAGGCGCCAAGGACGCCAAGGGAAGAAAGGCTCGCGCTACGCGCTGGTAACACCGCTTCGAGATTGTGAAAGCATCTGGTGCGGGTTGGAGGCGTAGCCTGGATGGAGCGCAGCCGAATCCAGGTCATCCCTGCAAGCCACTGATACAATGTATCCGCGCGGCTGCCCCCGGATTCCGCTACGCTCCATCCGGGCTACGGCCAAGCCGAATCGAATATTTGCCTTGTCTCTTCGCAGCGTCACGCAATGGAAGCATGATCACTATAGAGCGAATTTACTATGTCTGGAAACATCTACATTTTAACCGATGGGGCTAACACGAAAATTGGCCGCACAATTAGCCTGGACAAGAGGCTTTCTGCCTACAGCACACACAATCCGAACTTTAGCACCTACAAGGTCTATGGCTGCTCCATTGAGGAGGCCAAGAAAATAGAGGGGGTGATTAAATTCTACTTCAAGGATAAATTGTCTGGGCCGTCAAAAGAATGGTTTAGTGTTCCGCCAGAAGAGATAGATAGGATTGTTGCTGCCCTGCTGGAACCATCACCGGGACAAACCATTATTCCCGCTATGCACGGAGTGAAAATCCCTAGAGACATCTATGACTTGAAGGAAAAGATTCTCGCGGCTCTCGCCAAGCAAAATCTTGCTGATCTCGCCCGCCAAAGATTAAAATCTGATGAAATCTATGAATTGGATAATCAATTTGCAGAACTATTCGCTAGATTATTCCAATTGGGTACTCCCGAGCATAAACTACCACCAAATATTGTGAAAAAGGATTATCTTGGGCTGGACTTCTACCATTGCGACAAGAATTCAGAGACCGCAATTATGGCCATCAAGAACCAGCGTTTTGAACTACCTCACGACGACCATGCGGCCAACTTCTACCATCTCGTTAGGTTGTCCTCTGGCAGTTATGTCGCAATCTGCACTTCACGGGTGTCTATGCCCTTTTTGAGAAAAATAGAGGGCAAGAATGCTGCCATCCTTGAAGCAGCAGGCAATCTTGGCTTGTATGCCTTCAACTACGATGAGTGGTCTTGGTACTCACCTGATGAGACAGGGCTTTTTCTGTATATGCACAAGACACCCGTTAAGAAGAGATTGAGCCTTTGGGCCGGCTCTTTCCGCAAGTGGGTTATTGAGCGGTCAAAATTACTGGCACAACAGAGATTTGGCAACAAGGACGATCAGGAAACCTATCTTAAGACGATTGAGACTATTTGCGACGACACCACCTTCCCGTTGCATGTTCGGTCAGCACAAGAGTTCTATAGTGAGTATATGGAGCCGTTTTGGGGCCTTGCTTGGAACGATGAATATTTGCACTTTATGCAGCATTCCTACGACTACTTGTTTGAACAATGGCGACTATGCAGCACGTAGCACCTAGGTTAGGGTGAGGAACGAACCCCAAAATCCCCCGGCCCGGCGCTTGAGTTCGCCCCTTACCCGATCCTACAATCGTCAATCGCAGTGATGTGACGCGCGGAAACCAGCGACGACTTGATCGCCCGAGCGACTCCCAACCATGGCCAAACAAAATAGAAAACTGACGACCGCCGAAAAGGCGGCAAAGAAGCGCAAGAGGGAGCAATATATGCGCGTGTTTCTGAATGGCAAGCAGAAATGGGTTCGCCGACCACAGCTGATCGACGGCATACCGGAGGAGGAATTCGTCCTCCGCAACGCCGACCCCATCTGGCTACAGGAGAACGGAATGTGGGAATACATCGACGGTGGGACCTGAACAATGAGGCGCGACTGCCGCGATCGTGGTTGCGCCATGAAAGGCAGGGCGGGGCTCGGTGGGAGCGGCTTTAGCCGCGACGCGACCTCGCGAGCCGCCTTGACACCGTCGCGGCTGCAGCCGTCCCCACGCACGCCTGTTCCTGAGGTTGGTCGAAAATATGGCGAAAATATGGGGCCAGGGTCGCATTGTTTTCATAGAAATAGGTGGCCAGGGTCAATTTCTTTCTGGCTCCCACGCTCCCGCGTGGGAGCAATTGCGGGCGCTCCGCGTCCTGTGGCAAGACCGGACGCGGAGCGCCCGCACGACATTCCCACGCTGGAGCGTGGGAACGAGAAGCCGCACCGTCGGCGCTTGACTTGATGGCATCGACGCGGAGCGTGGGAACGTGAAGACCGCAGGCCACCACGGAACGCGGTAAGATGGAGATCCGGAGTATAGGGGTCAGCGGAGTATAGGGGAGTATCGCCTCCGCCTGGAGTCCAAGGCTTCAGCCTTGGCGCGCTCCAAGGCTGAAGCCTTGGACTCCAGGCGCTTGGGCTGCGGCGCTTAACTTAATTTCAGTGCCGCGGAGCGTCGGAACGAGAAGAAGCGAGAAGATAGCCGTGACATACACGGAGACGACATGGATACTGAGACCGAACGTATTGCTCGTCTATTCCTGACGTTGGTCAGTGACCACTATGATGTGGCCGGGGCACTGCTGTTCGGAAGCCGGGCCAGGCATGACGGGGCGAACGACAGCGACGCGGACATTGCGGTGCTGCTGCGAGGAGTGCCGGGCGCGCGAGCCGACGCGGCAGTGGCAATGGCCGGGATCGCCTTCGACGTGATGCTGGAAACCGGTGTACTGGTCGATGCGATTCCGTTTTGGGAGCAGGAATGGAACCACCCGGACCAGTTCAGCAATCCGGCCCTGATTGCGAATATTCTTCGTGACGGGGTGGCCCTGTGAGTCCTGACGATTATCTGGTCAAGGTGCGCACTCGCGTCGGCCCGCTTACTGCTCGCCGACGGCGATCTGGATGGCGCCTGTTTATGGCTCCCACGCTCCCGCGTGGGAGCCAGTGCGGGTGCTCCGCGTCCAATGCCAAGACCGGACGCGGAGCGCCCGCACGGCATTCCCACGCAGGAGGGTGGGAACGAGGTGCCCGGCCCTCGCCGCTTAACTTAATGGCTTTGTGTGGGTGCCTGGGGACGAGAGAACCAGAGACCCCCGGAAGGCGGTAAGATGCAAGGCTTGCGCAGCAACACCCTGAGCTGCCCGGCGTACCCAGCAGAGACCAACATGAAGAGCAGAGAATTGATGGCCTGCGAGACCAAGGTCTTCGCGGTCAGGATCAAGGCACTCAAGGCGAAGGAGGTCCAGCGCCACATTGCCTGGGCGGCCGCCCACTTGGGCGCGCAGGATATTGAGGGGCTCACCCGTGCGGTGCTGGAGGAGGCCGTTTTCAACGACGGCGACCTGCCGCAAGACAGCCGTGAGGAGATGCGACGCGTACTCGCTGCCGTCGCGCCCTTGGTCGCGGACCCGCAAGGGCAAGCGGACCTCCTGCTGCGTTTGGTGGCGCTTTATGTGACCTACGTCCGCAGCGGGGTTCAAGACGTGATACGCGCCCAACATCGCCTGGACAAGCAGAAGCGGCGCTTGCCCGCACCTGACACGACCGGACTCCATGAGCACGGAGCCTGCCATGACCCGAACTGCCAGGATCATGGGCACGCCCATGACCCACGACCGACGGCGGTGCAGACCCCGCTGGCCCGGGGGATTCGCGCGGTGATCGCGTAGGGTCCGCTGTGCGGACCAGGCGCCACCCAAGCAACTAAAGGAACCAAACGATGGCAAAGCTGGGTAGCAAGGCCCGTCCGCTCGTGCTGCGCGTTCAGTCGCAAGATGATGGCTATTTCGCCGCGGCGACCTGCGCCGAGCACGGCTGGGAGTACGTGATGGCGATCGACCCCGGGCAGCCGGAGGATCTCAGTGACCTGGACGCGATGATTCACCCGGCCGCGCCGGCCCAGTCGGCGAAGCTGGCGCGCAATGGGCCCTGCCCCTGTGGAAGCGGCAAGAAATACAAGAAGTGCTGTGGCTCAAGCTCGGATGCGACCCGGCCCGGCCAACCGAAGCTGTCGGCGGTGATCTGGGACTACGCGGAGCCCCTGACCAAGACCGTAACCAGCACGAAGGAAACGACGGGCGCTGCGAACCTGGCGATCCTCTGCTGGAACGCCGCGTTGCTTCCCGCAGCCGAGCAATCGGCGTTCATTGAGGAATCGTTGCGTAAAATCGGGGTTGGTGATCCGGCAATAGAGCGGGACCTGTCGGCACTCCTGCAGATGATGGTTGCGCGCAAGCACACCTATTTTCCGGACGATGACCGGGTCATCGTCGACTATTCAATCACCGAGACCGAGAACGGGCTGCACCTGTTGGTCAAGTCGACACGGGTCGCCCCCGATGCCCTACTACCCGGTCAACCAGTCTCGGTGCCAGGTCTCCCCAGCCAATAGTAGGGCGGCAGCGAATCTGTGACGATTCACCAGGTTCCCATTCATGGCAGCACCCCTGCCAGGAGTTTCGCCGATGCTGCGCGCCATTCTGACCACCCTGACGCTGTGCCTGTTCGCCGCCGGGACCTGGGGCGATGCGACGATTCCGACCAAGGACCAGGACGGGGCCCGAGATCATCCGCTGCTCAAGCGCTATGAGGGCTCCTTCATCGTCGCCCACGATGGGAAGGCATTCGATGAATTCCTGCTGCCGGTGGCCCCACTCAAGGCGGACCCTGAGCGGCGTGATGCGCACAACAACATCTGGTTTGCACCGGAGCAGGCCCTGGAGTTGGCGGGCCGCACTACGCGCCTGGTCTATGTCGTGCCGGAGGGCCGTTCGCCGCTGGAGGTGGTGCGCAACTACCAAGAGGAAGTGGAGGCGGCGCGCGGCAAGGTGCTCTTCACCTGCAAGCGGGAGGAGTGCGGCGGTGCGGGCGACCGGTCCAGTGGCGGCGGCGGCGGTGAAATGAGCCTCGCCATGGTGCTTTACCCGGAGGAGCGCATCAATGACCCGGCCTTCTCCAACGGCCATTGCGCCATGACGGAGCGGATCAAGGACCAGCGCTATCTGGCCGCCGAACTGCCGCAGCAAGAGACCCACGTCTCGGTGCTCGCCTATACGCTCAAGGCCGACAGCTATTGCAAGGCGCTCGACGGGCGCACGGTGGCGATCGTCGATTTCGTGGAGGCCAAGGCGCGCGAGCAGAAGATGGTGAAGGTGGACGCGGCGCAGATGGCGCAAACCATCGCGGCGACCGGACGGATCGCGCTCTATGGCATCCTGTTCGACGTCGATAAGGCAGCCGTGAAGCAGGAATCGACCCCGGCCCTGACCGAGATCGCGGCCCTGTTGAAATCAGACCCGGCACTCAAGCTGCTGGTCGTGGGTCATACCGACAACGCCGGGGCCTTCGATTACAACCGGCAGTTGTCCCAGCGACGGGCGGACGCGGTGGTCGCCACGCTGGTGCGCGACTCTAAAATCGACAAGGCGCGGTTGCTCCCGGTGGGGATGTCATTCGCGGCACCAGTGGCCTCGAATCAGACCGAGGAGGGGCGGGCACAGAATCGGCGGGTGGAGTTGGTTCAGTATTGAAACATTGAACTCCACGCGCGATTCACTGGGGGTCAGTGGCGTCCGGCGGCGGACTGTGCTTGGGCGCCGCAACCTCCACATAGCGGTCCCGCGCCGCCTTGGCGCGCTCGAAGACCTCCAGCAGGGTATTGGCGTCGCCCAGGCGGATGGCCTGGGCCAGGTCCGTCAGTTCGATACTGAAGCGCGCGAGCATGGCGGACAGGGCCTCGCGGTTGGCCATGCAGATGTCCCGCCACATGACCGGGCTCGATGAGGCGATGCGGGTGAAGTCGCGGAAGCCGCCGGCGGCGTAGCGGAAGATCTCGTCGGTCTCGTCCATGCGCGCCAGGGCGTCGACCAGACCGTAGGCGAGCATGTGGGGCAGGTGGCTGGTGGCGGCCAGGACCTCGTCGTGGTGGGCGACGGACATGCGGCTGACCTCGGCCCCGCAGGTGCGCCACATCCACTCCACGCGCGCGACGGCCGCCGGGTCGGTCTCCGGCAGGGGCGTGAGGATGACCCGGCGGTCACGGTAGAGGGTGGCGAAGGAGGCTTCGACCCCGCTGCGTTCGGTGCCGGCGATGGGGTGGCCCGGGACCAGACGGGGCGGCAGTTGCCCGAAGGCGGCGCGGGCGTCCGCGACCACGCTGCCCTTGACGCTGCCGCCGTCGGTGACGATGGCCTCGGGGTGCAACCGGTCCTTGATGGCGGTGAAGATGGCGCGCATGGACCCCAGGGGGACCGCGATGAACACCAGGTCCGCCCCGGCGACGGCGGCGGCGGGGTCCTGATCGAAGCGGTCGATGACGCCGATCTCCACCGCGCGCTCCAGGTTGGGCAGGGCGCGCCCACAGCCGACCACCTCACCGACCGCGCCCGCCTCCCGCAGGGCGCGGGCCAGCGAGCCGCCGATCAGGCCGACGCCGATGATTGCAAGGCGTTCTATCACAATGAGGGCCTCGAATTAGTCCGCGAAAAACGCGAATGAGGAAAAAAGGCAGTCACAATCGCGCAACGCCCAGGCAGCGCGCGACTCGCATCGCCCAAAGGGCATCACCTTGTGGTCCGCCGACAGCTTGTTCGCGTTCATTCGCGTTATTCGCGGACTGATTCTTCCTTGGGATCAGGCGCGCACCACTTCGGCCAAGGCTTCGAGCAAGCGGGCATTCTCCGCTTCCAGGCCGATGCTGATCCGCAGGTGATTGGGCAGACCGTAGTTGGCGATGGGCCGCACGATGATACCCCGGCGCAATAGGGCCTCGTTGATCGGGGCGGCGGTGCGGCCGAGATCGACGGTAATGAAGTTGCCGACGGACGGGATATAGCCAAGCCCCAGGCGCTCAAAGCCGCTGGTGAGTTGGTGCATCCCAGCGCGATTGAGTTCCACCGAGGCCCGCACGTGCTCGCAATCGCCGATGGCGGCGGTTGCTGCCGCCTGGGCCAGGCTGTTGACGTTGAAGGGTTGACGCACCCGGTTCAACAGGTCGGCGATACGCACATCGCTCAGCGCATAGCCGACCCGCAGGGCCGCCAGCCCATGGGCCTTAGAGAAGGTACGGGTGACGATCAGGTGCGGGTGCGCGTCGAGCCACTGGGTGGCGTCCGGAAAGTCGGGCTCGGTGACGTATTCGGTGTAGGCCTCGTCGATGACCACCACACAGGTCTTGGGCAGCGCCTCGATGAAGGTGCGCAAGGGGTCGGCGGCGAGCCAGGTGCCGGTCGGGTTGTTGGGATTGGCGATCCAGACCACCCGGGTGTGCTCGGTCACCAGGGCGGCCATGGCCGCGAGGTCGTGGCCATAGTCACGCGCCGGGGCGACCCTCGCCGTGGCACCCACGGCCTGGGTGGCGATCGGATAGACGGCGAAGGCGTGGGCCGAGAAGACCGACTCGGTCCCCGGTTGCAGGAAGACCCGCGCCACCATGTCCAGCACGTCGTTGGAGCCGTTGCCGATGGTCACCGCCATGGGCGAGACCCGATGATGGTCGGCGATGGCCCGGCGCAGTTCAAACCCCGCACCGTCCGGATAGAAACCCAGGTCGGCCAGGCCCGCAGCAATGGCCTCGCGTGCCCGGTGCCCGGGGCCTAATGGGTTTTCATTTGAGGCGAGCTTGATGGTGTTGCTGATTCCCAGTTCCCGCTCCAACTCCGAGACCGGTTTGCCGGGGACATAGGGGGTGAGGCCCGCGATACCGGGGGCAGCGAGGGCGAGAAAAGGATTTTCTTGGTTGGTCATGCACTGGGTCCGGGTGGAGAAGATGGGTTCACACCGAAGTAATAGATTTGAACGTCGGCAGTATCCGATGCTTGGGAGCGGCTTACTAATAAGTTAGATAAGTCCATTAGGGGATGCGGGTCGCGTCGTTGTCGTTGTCGTTGTCGTTGTCGTAATCGAGTTTATCGTAGCGACCGGGATTCTCTCGCACGCCAGATTCGATCGCTTCTCCGAGTACAATCACGATTACGACAACGACAACGACAACGATACCGATTGTACTCGTCGTTTAGCCGATGTTACTTGGAGGCGTCCGCCTGCATCGATATCGCCACTGAGCAATTAAAATAAAATCGGGATTGCTACTGTAATCCCGATCAGAGCACGGCCACCGGATAGGACCCGAGGACCTTGAACAGCAGCGACGCGCTCTTAAGGTGCTCCAGCGCCTGCGCCACCTTGGGGTCGGCCCGATGGCCAATGATATCGATGAAGAACACATAGTCCCAGATCCCCCGCCGGGAGGGCCGGGACTCGATCCGGGTCATGTCGATCCCGTGTTCCGCCAGCGGGGAGAGCAGCGCGTGCAGACCGCCGGAGGCATTGCGGCAGGAGATCAGCAGACTGGTCTTGTCCTGGCCGCTGGACGGCGCATCCTTGGGGCCGATCACCAGGAAGCGCGTGGTATTGCCCGGCTCGTCCTCAATGCGCTCGGCCAGCACCCGCAGGGCGTAGATCTCGGCCGCCGGCAACCCCGCCACCGCGGCGCTCTCCGCAGTCAGGCTCGCCAGGCGCGCCGCCTCCGCATTGCTGCCGACCGCCACCCGCTCGGCGTGCGGCAGGTGGCGGTCCAGCCATCCGCGGCACTGGGCCAGGGACTGCTGGTGCGAATAGAGGGTGTGGATGCCGGCCAAGTCCGCACCCTGACTCATCAGGTGGTGATGAATGCGCAGGCTCACCTCACCGGTGATCAGGAGCGGCGAGGCGAGAAACATGTCAAGCGTATGGCTGATGACGCCCTCGGTGGAATTCTCCACCGGCACCACCCCATAGTCGCAGGACCCCGACTCCACCTCCCGAAAGATCTCACCGATGGTGGCCATGGCGATGGTGCGCACCGAGTGGCCGAACTGTTTGAGCGCCGCCGCCTGGGTAAAGGTGCCGGCGGGCCCCAGGTAGGCGGCCTTCATGGGCTGCTCCAGGGCCAGGCAGGCGGACATGATCTCGCGGAACAGCCGGGCTACCTCCTCGCCGTCCAGGGGGCCCGGGTTTTTTTCCTTGATCCGGCGCAGGATAGCCGCCTCACGCTCCGGGCGGTAATACTGGACCGGCCCCTCCTCCAGGCCTGGTGCGGGAAACTGCGCCGTCCCCACCAGTGCGTTCTTGATGCGCCCTACTTCCTGGGCACAGCGGGCACGGTCGCTGATCAGGCGCATGATCTCCATGTCGATGGAGTCGATCCGTTCGCGCACCTCGCGGAGCTGGTCCGCGGGGGATTGAACGGGGGGGCGGGGGGCCTGATCCATACGTTGGGTCCGTCAGTTGCCGAGACAGCGCACCGACAGGACTCCCGCGATGGCGCGCAATTGCGCGACCGTGGCGTCCGGGCAACGCTCATTTACGTCGATCAGGGTCACCGCCACGTCACCGCGCGAGCGATTGAGCATGTCCAGGATGTTGAGCTTGGCGGCAGCGAGATCGGTCGAGATCTGCCCCACCATATTCGGGACGTTGCTGTTGACGATGGCCATCCGATAGCCGCCGTTGCGCGGCAGGCAGATATCTGGAAAGTTGACCGAGTTGACCACGTTACCGTCCTCCAGGTAATCGCGCACCTGGTCCGCGACCATGACGGCGCAATTGTCCTCGGCCTCCGCGGTCGAGGCCCCCAGGTGGGGCAGGGTCACCACCCGCGGGTGGTCCTTCAGCAGCATGCTCGGGAAGTCGCAGCAATAGGCGTACAGGTGGCCGGAGTCGAGCGCGGCGACCACCGCCTGGTCATCCAGGATGCCCTCGCGCGAGAAATTGAGCAGCACCGCGCCCTTCTTCAGGATCTTCACGCGCTCGGCGTTGATCATGTGCCGGGTCTCATTGGTCAGGGGCACATGGAAGGTCACGAAATCGGAGCGCGACAGCAGGTCGTCGATACTGAGCGCCGGCTGCACATCGCTCGACAACTGCCAGGCGCGCGCAATGGTGATGGTCGGGTCATAGCCGACGACCTTCATCCCCAGCGCACGGGCGGCATTGGCCACCTTGACCCCGATGGCCCCCAGACCGATGACGCCCAGCGTGCGGCCCGGCAGCTCGAAGCCGACAAAGTGCTTCTTCCCCGCCTCCACCGCCTTGCCGATGGCCGCGTCATCGCCCGTGAGGCCGCGGGCGAACTGCCAGGCCTGGCCGATGTTGCGGGCGGCGATCAACATGCCGGCGACGACCAGTTCCTTCACCGCATTGGCGTTGGCCCCGGGGGCATTGAAAACCGCGATCCCGCGGGCCGTCATCGCCGGCACCGGTATATTGTTGGTGCCGGCGCCGGCGCGGCCGATCGCCTGCACCGTGTCCGGGATCACCAGGTCGTGCATCTTGGCCGAGCGCACCAGGATCGCGTCCGGGTGGGCGATCTCGGAGGCGACCTCGTAACGGTCCCGCGGCAACCGGTCGAGCCCGGCTACCGAGATATTATTGAGCGTCTGGATCTTGAACATAGGAGGCTAACTGCGGCAATGAAGGTTGGGAGTGGAAAGTACAGCGCCGTTGTCGTTGTCGTTGTCGAGATTATCGTAGCGCGCTGGATTCTCTCGCACCCGAAATCGCGTCGCTTCTCCGATTACGACAACGACAACGACTGTGTTTGTGTTTAGCTTGTTCTTGACTCGTTACTGAGTACGTGAGTACGTTCCAGCCGACGCACATCTCGGACTCACGCACTCACGTAATTCCGCCCTACCCGTGCGTGCGCTCGAATTCCGCCATATAGGCGACCAGCGCCTGCACCCCTTCCTCCGGCATGGCGTTATAGATGCTGGCGCGCATCCCGCCCACCGAGCGGTGGCCCTTGAGCGTGGTGAGACCCGCGGCCTTGGCGCCCTTGAGGAAGGCGTCGTCCAGATCCGCCGAGGGAAGCGTGAAGGGGACGTTCATCCAGGAGCGCGAGTCCGGGCTCACCGGGTTCTTGTAGAAGCCGGAGGCATCGATGGCGCTATAGAGCAACTGCGCCTTGCGGCTATTGATCGCCGCCATCGCGTCGAGACCGCCCAAGTCCTTGACCCACTGAAACACCAGCCCCGCCAGATACCAGGCATAGGTGGGCGGGGTGTTGTACATGGAGTCGTTGTCGGCGTGGGTCTTGTAATCGAGCATGGTGGGGGTGCCGGCCAAGGGCTGGCCGAGCAGGTCCTCACGCACGATGACGATGGTCAGGCCGGCCGGGCCGATATTCTTCTGGGCCCCGGCGTAGATCACACCGAAGCGCGTCACATCGATCGGCCGCGACAGCAGGGTGGAGGACATATCCGCCACCAGGGGCGTACCGCCGCAGTCCGGCACATAGGGAAACTCCACGCCCTCAATGGTCTCGTTGGGGGTGTAGTGGAGATAGGCGGCGTCGGACTTGAGCTTGAGTTCCGACTGCTTTGGTGCGCGGGTGAAGTGCTCGTCTTCGGTCGTGGCGGCCACGTTGACGCGGCCATAGCGGCGCGCCTCGGAGATCGCCTTTTTCGACCAGGAGCCGGTGTTGAGATAATCCGCCCCCTCGACGCCGCGCAACAGGTTCATCGGGACCATAGCGAACTGGGTGGAGGCCCCGCCCTGAAGGAACAGCACCTTGTAGTTGGGGGGGATGCCGAGCAGCGCACGCAGGTCCGCCTCGGCCGCGGCGGCGATGGCCATGAACTCCTTACCGCGGTGGCTCATCTCCGCCACGCACATACCGCTGCCCTGCCAGTCCAGCAGCTCCGCCTGGGCACGCAGAAGCACGGACTCGGGCAACATGGCCGGACCGGCGCTGAAGTTATACACGCGTGACATGCTCAATCTCCGCTCAACTGTCTGAAATAGTGGCCCCGCAAGCCCGGGGACCGGGTTTTAGTCCGCGGGCCGCTCGCCTGCTTCGTCGTCCCCGTCCGCGCCCGGCTCGGTGTCCGGTGCGTCTTCGTTGTCCGGTTCGTCGGACGCCCCGTCCAGATCAGGGTCCAGTTCACCATCTGGCTCACCGTCCGGCACCGCGTCGTCCGGCGCCTGGTCGTCCGGGTCTGGCGTGGTCCCATTCTCGCCCTCCAAGGCGACGATGCGCTCGACATAGCGCAACCGCTCCCCCGACCCCAGGCTGATCAGCTTCACGCCCTGGGCCGGCCGGCCCACCACCGGGATCTGGTCGACCGAGGTGCGGATCAGGGTGCCGCCCTCGGTGATCAGCATGATCTCGTCGCCGGGGCGCACCAGCACGGCGCCCACCTGGGCGCCGTTACGGTCGCTGCCGGCGATGGCGATGACGCCCTTGGTCCCGCGGCCCTTGGTGGGAAACTCGTCCACCGTGGTGCGCTTACCATAGCCGTTTTCGGTCACGCACAGGATCGTCCCGGGCTCCGGCACCACCAGCGCGATGACCCGCTGGCCCTCGTCCAGCATGACCCCGCGCACCCCGTGGGCGCCGCGGCCCATGGCCCGGACGTGGTCCTCACTGAAGCGCACCGCCTTGCCGGCGGAGGTAAAGAGCATCAGGTCGCGTTGGCCGTCGGTGATGGCGACGCCGACCAGGACCTCGTCCTCATGCAGATCGATGGCGATGATGCCACGCGCGAGCGGGCGGGAGAACTCGGTGAGCGGGGTCTTCTTGACTGTGCCCGCGCTGGTGACCATGAAGACGAACAGGCCCTCCTCATAGGCGCGCACCGGCAGCACGGCGTTGATGCGCTCCCCCTGCTCCAGGGGCAGCAGGTTGACCATGGGCCGACCGCGGGCCCCGCGCCCGGCCTGGGGCAACTCGTAGACCTTGAGCCAGTAGACCCGGCCGCGGCTGGAGAAGCACAGCACCGTGTCGTGCGAGTTGGCGACGAAGATCCGGTCGATGAAGTCCTCTTCCTTGAAGGAGGTCGCACTCTTGCCCTTGCCGCCGCGCCGCTGCGCCTGGTAGTCGCTGATCGGCTGGGCCTTGACATAGCCCTGGTGGGACATGGTCACGACCACATCCTCGGGGGCGATCAGGTCCTCGAGCGTCAGATCGGTGTGGTCCACCATGATCTCGGTGCGGCGCGCGTCCCCGAACTGCTCACGGATGGCCGTAAGCTCCTTGTGGATCACCTCCATCAGGCGGTCCGGGTCCGAGAGGATCAGGAGCAGGGCGGCGATCTGCTCCAGGATCTCGCCGAACTCACCCAGGATCTTCTCCTGCTCCAGGCCCGTCAGGCGCTGCAGTTGCAGATCCAGGATCGCCTTGGTCTGACGCTCGCTCAGGCGATAGCCGGCGTCCGTCATGCCGAAGGCGGCAGCGAGTTCCTCGGGCCGCGTCTGCTCGGCCCCGGCGCGCGCCAACATGCCGGTCACCGCCCCCGGCGGCCAGGTGCGGGCCATCAGGCCCTCGCGCGCCTCGGTGGGGTTGGCGGCGGCGCGGATCAGCGCGATCACCTCGTCCAGGTTGGCCAGCGCAATGGCGTAGCCTTCCAGGATGTGGGCGCGATCACGCGCTTTGCGCAGTTGGAAGAGGGTCCTGCGCGTCACCACGTCGCGGCGATGGCGCAGGAAGTACTCGAGCATCTGCTTCAAGTTCAGCGTGCGCGGCTGGCCGTCGACCAGCGACACCATGTTGATGCCGAAGACCGTCTGCATGGCGGTGTGCTGATACAGGTTGTTCAGCAGCACCTCGGGGTAGGCATCCTTTTTCAGCTCGATGACGATGCGCATCCCGTCCTTGTCGGACTCGTCGCGCAGCCCGTCGTGGGCGATGCCCTCGATCTTCTTCTCCTTCACCAGCTCGGCGATCCGCTCCAGGAGCCTGGCCTTGTTGACCTGGTAGGGGAGCTCGGTGACGAGGATGGCCTCGCGCCCGCTGCGCTTCTGGGTCTCGATCTCGGTGCGGGCGCGAATCACGCAGCGCCCACGCCCGGTCCGATAGGCCTCGCGGATGCCGCGCACGCCGTTGATCATGGCCGCGGTCGGGAAGTCCGGCCCCGGCACCAGGACCATCAGTTCCTCGATGGTCGCCAACGGGTTGTCGATCAGGGCCAGACAGGCGTCGATCACCTCGCGTAGGTTGTGCGGCGGAATATTGGTGGCCATGCCGACCGCGATGCCGGAGGAGCCGTTCACCAACAGGTTCGGGAAGCGCGCCGGCAGGACCGTCGGTTCCTGCTCGGTGTTGTCGTAGTTCGGGATGAAGTCGACGGTGTCCTTGTCGAGGTCGTCGAGCAGGGCGTCCGCCATGCGGGTCAGGCGCACCTCCGTGTAGCGCATGGCCGCCGGGGGGTCACCGTCCACCGAACCGAAGTTCCCCTGACCGTCCACCAACAGGTAGCGCAAGGAGAAGGGCTGCGCCATGCGCACCATGGTGTCGTAGATGGCGGAGTCACCGTGGGGGTGGTACTTACCCATCACGTCACCGACCACGCGGGCGGACTTGCGGTGGGCACGGTTCCAGACGTTGCCCTGCTCGTTCATGGAGAACAGCACCCGGCGGTGCACTGGCTTCAAGCCATCGCGCACATCCGGCAGCGCCCGCCCCACGATCACGCTCATGGCGTAATCCAGGTAGGACTGGCGCATCTCGTCTTCCAGATTGATCAGGACAACTTCGCGGGCGAAATCGGGCATGGGTAGGACGGGCTTCCAGACTGCGCAACGGCCACTGCGGGATTTGCCCCGGGTGACGGCTAGGGGGGTACTGACAAGACCGGGCATTGTAACACGGGGGGCCGCGTTCGGCCCCAGCGGGGTTGTGTCCCGGATGGCGCCGCCGCCAGTCCGCCCGGCCACCGCGCGCCCGCCCCGCCGCACAGTCCGGGCTGGCCCCCGCCCCTTCGCGTTGAGCGCGTCGCGCGTTTCGGTTAATCTTACCCGGTATTCAACCTGTCACCCACGACCCGGCACCGGCCCGGGCCGTGAATCGAAAGCAGCGCGGCGGGGGAACCGATCCCGTCGCCCCAGCGGCTCGTTACGGCCCAGGATTCCGTCCTCTATGGACCGCCCACCAGACCGCACCGACGCCCGGGCGACGCCCCCCGGAGCCCGGCATCCGGCCCCGCCCCGGCGCACTCCCGCCCGACAGATCGTCGGGCTCGTCGGCATCTGCCTGCTCGGGGCCCTGTGGCCGCCCGGGGCTGCGGTTCAGGAGCTGATCGCCAACCGGGACCTGGACCAAAGCCAGGGGAGTCGAAGCGAGTTGAGTCGGAACGAGTTGAATCGCGACGTGTTGAGCCGCAACGAGGCCCGGCTCTTCTTCACCCTGCGCCGCCAGTTGTGGCCGGATGAGCGGCCGGTGCGGGTCTTCGTCCTGGCCGACGAGGACCCGTTGCATGTGGCCTTTGTCAAGGACGTCCTCGGGCTATTCCCCTATCAGTTACGCGGCGTCTGGGATCGGCAGGTGTTCTCCGGCACCGGCCAGGCCCCAACCCTGGTCGCCAACGAGGCGGAGATGATCGCGCGCGTGGCGACAACCCCCGGAGCCCTGGGCTATGCCTGGTCGCCGCCGCGCGACCCCCGGATCCGCACCCTGGAGGTGCGCTGACATGGGCACCCGGCGACTCATCGCGGCGGTCTCGGCCGCCCTGCTGTGGCTGATCCAAGCGCCCCCGGCCCACGCGCAATCCCTATGGAGTAGCCTCCAGGTCCACGGCTTCGCCGCCCAGGCCGCCCTCGACACGAGCGACAATCGCTGGTTCGCGCACTCCGACGGGCCCTCGCTCGACTTCACCGAGGTCGGGCTCAACGCCTCGCTGCGGCCCCGACCCTGGCTGCTCCTGGCTGGCCAGGTGTTGGCCCGGCGCGCCGGCGAGATGTACGACGGGACCCCGGCCATCGACTTTGCCCTGGCCGATATCACCCTGCTGTCCGCCGTGCGACAGGGCGCCGGACTGCGCCTGGGGCGGATCAAGAATCCGCTGGGCCTCTATAACGAGACCCGCGACGTCCCCTTCACCCACCCCGGCATCTTCCTGCCCCAGGTGGTCTATTTCGACAAGGTGCGCAATCTCGCCCTGGCCACCGACGGGGCCATGCTCTACGGTGAGACCGACACCGACCTGGGGACCCTGAGCCTGAACCTGGGGGGCGGCCGCGCGGTCATCGACAACAACGTCGAATGGGCCTATCTGGGCGGGGACTTCCCGGGGAACCTGGAGCCGGACCGCAACTCCGTACTCGCGGGGCTCTGGTTCAACTCCCGCTCGCAGCAACTCAAGTTGGGCCTGAGCGGCATCGCGGCCGGTATGCGCTTCGACCCGTCCCCTCGCGCGGGCTTCACCCTCGGCCCCGGCACCATCGACCTCCTCTACTGGGTCTTGTCCGCCCAGTACAGTGCCGAACGCTGGACACTGACCGGCGAGTACGCCCGCGAACCGGTCCACTGGCACGGCTTCGGCCCCTACTTCCCCGAAAAAAAGCTGGTCACCGAGGGCTATTACGTCCAGGGAACTTGGCGCCCGCGCCCGCCGTTGGAGTTGCTGCTGAGCTTCCAAGAGGGCTTTGCCGATCGCAACGACCACAACGGCAGCCGGGCCGCGTCCGCGGGGCTGTACCCCTCCTCCACGCAGTTCTCGCGCATCCTGACCCTCGGCCTGCGCTGGGATATCAGCCCGCACTGGATGGTCCGCGCCGAGGTTCAGCGCAACCGCGGGACCTTCGTCCTGTCTCCCCGCGAGAACCCCGATTTCTGGCAACGCGAGGAGTATTGGGACCTGTTCGCGGTGCAGGCGGTGTTCCGGTTCTGAGCTGGAGTCCAGGGCTTACGCCCTGGACTCCAGACGTTTTCTCTCGTTCCCTCGTTGGGAACGCGGCTCGGAAAGCGCTGCTTTCCGTGTTGCGGTCACGGCAAGCAGAGTTTCCGGGACCCGATTCCCAAGACCAGCCACCCCAGACCATGAAAATCCCACGGGGAACTGCCCCATCGTGGGCAATGCCGTAGAATGTAGGTAAAGCAAACCTTCGGAGGCAGAGACGTGATCGCGTTCGAGAAGACCGCCAAGGTTTCCAGCAGAGGCCAGATCACTTTGCCCAAAGAGGTGAGGGACTTACTCAAGTCCGATGTGGTGCGGCTAGTGGTCGAAGACGGGGCCGTGCGTTTGGAGGCAGTCACCGATCTCGCGGGCAGCCTGTCCCGGTATGCGCAGGGGCGGCCCGTCGACAACGAACGTGAGACGGCCTGGGAGGCAGAGTTACGTGACCGACACCCATATCGTTGATGCCAATGTCATCGTTTCTTCGGCCTAGCCCTGAAAGGGCGTGACACAACGGCGGGATTGCTTATGTCACGCCCTTTCAGGGCTGGGGTCTGTAATTCGTCATACCCAGGGCGTTGCCCTGGGCTGGTATGTCACGCCCCTTCGGGGCTTGAGCGGCGCAAGATTAGGCGAGACAGGGTACCAGGCGGGTAGCTGGAATGGTCATGGATCGAATATCTCGTGCGCGTGCCAGACACGCGTGAATCGTAGCGGGACTTCCCGTGCCCGGCTGGCGTCCGGACGGATTGCAGACCACGGAACATCCGACGGAAAGAAATTGGGGACAGTGCGGCTTGGCAATGTCGCGTAGTCTAGTGGGTGGAAATCCCACCTGGGTAATCGTGAGCCGCGAGCCCAGTATCGAGCCTTGCGGCGCGCACGGTAACGGGCGTGTCGATGCGTAGGCTTGATGAGCAGGCGAGGTGTAAAGGGAACGGGTGGAGCCGACCTTGAAGGTGTTGAGCCCCGAAAAATTTGGTGGGTGAGTGCCGACGGGTTTGTCCCTCCGGCAGGCAACAACCGGTACCGCGCCACGGCGAGCGGTGCCGGTGCTCCCCGGGGTCCTAGGCCATATCGAGCCTGACATTGAGAATGCGCGGTAACCGAGGAGGTCCGTGTCTCGG
>Ga0247837_1000369_pt1 | contig 94411 bp, 71 predicted proteins | sample LaCtaG_2_FD_187115 | JGI IMG/M metagenome (GOLD analysis project Ga0247837, IMG submission 187115) | Freshwater microbial communities from meromictic Lake La Cruz, Castile-La Mancha, Spain - LaCruzMarch2015_14.5m | ecosystem: Environmental > Aquatic > Freshwater > Lake | place: Spain: Castile-La... | reverse complement strand
GGGACTGAAGACTCGTCAAAGGCATAATTTCTAGCACTGCTTCCAGACTGTAATATCGCTATATACTTGGTACTAGTAAGAGTGTATTGCATTGTCTTAAATCTTAAGTTTGATGTCTATGTAAGTGTAGATTATCAGTCTAGAGGGTGGTAAAGAGTTACTAAACGGAAGCTTTGGAGAACACTTAAAGGGAAATTTATGAGTGGATATCTGATACATCTACTTCAAAGTGCATGTATACAAGCTAGTAATGATAGCGATTTCTGTAACGTCTAAGCAGTAGGTCACTGCTCTCTTTCGATAATAGCGGCTATATCTTCTGAAGCAATGATGTACACACACTGTCAACACTTACCTTCTGCAATACACATTGCTGTATGAATCTCAATGTGTCATTGCCTGAGCACACCTTCACAAGGGTTCAACAGGTTGACTGATAGAAGTATCAAGTTCAACTGCACAGGGTTCAAACAAGAAAGGCAGTTCTGCTAGTGTTCTAATAGCTCCCTGTGAAGGGACGGTGGACTTCTTATTGAGAGGACAAAGAAGGGAAGCACACAGGTAGTTTGGCCGAGCGGTCTAAGGCGCCAGCTTCAGGCGCTGGTCCGAAAGGGCGAGGGTTCAAATCCCTCAGCTATCACTTTTTCCCTTTTCCGCCTACACCCACTCATACGTCTAAACCACTGCTGCTGGCTCTTTGGAGACTGTAATCCTCATACCTGATAATGCCCTGGTTACTATCATCACTGTCAATTACTCTCCTATCCATTCCGACCTACCTTGACTATTACAAGCATCTAATAGGAATACAGACATTAGCTGCAAATCCCTACCGATAGCCAACAATCGCTATGACATGCATCCATCTCTGCCCTTTGTATACCTCCCTCGGTACTAAGCCTTTTCCCTTTCGGATGGGAAACTATGGAGATAGCACTGCACACATTACTCATTTCCCTGTACGGTAGGTTTCTCTCCTCTAGTATCCAGGCGCTGACTCTAAACAGCCAATTGATGGATGGTTGACTGCTATTTTGTCTGGTCCCAGCTCTAAGTTGGATGTGTTGGATCCTATTACGACCCTTATTTCCTTTGCATGCATAATTCTTCGGCTGCAGGGCTTTCCATTCCATGACGAATACACCTAAAAGCTACAATGGCTGATCTAAGCACTTCAGTGCACTATTGAGGCAAGTCGCTGTGAACATCTGTACTAGCGGACTGCATGGTAAGGCCTAGTAATGAGCCACTCTGAGAAAGGAAATGACAGGAAGCCTTCCCTCGCTTGGAACTGTGCAGTCCCCCATCAAAGCCTACTGTGGCTGGAGTGATAGGCGCTAGTACCTTAATGTTCATAAGACCACTTAAACAACTGAGTCACACACCCACTTTAGGAGTGCTCCCAGCCTTCTATAGGAAAGAGAGTTTACCTGTAGATGCACCCACACAGGATTGTAACCTAGGCAAACTAATACGGCTAGGACTTCGTTGCAGGTATTTTCGATCATTATTGGCTTCAAAAAGACAATTCTTGAGATTGGTGTATATTTGGATAGACACTAATCATGCAATTTTCAGTATTTTTTGCCAAGACTTTGGAGGCATTAAACTGTATCAGCATTAAAGAGGTGAGTGCTGCGTATGTATATGAACTCTATAAGTCCCTCCTTCCAACGTTCACCTAATAATACCCCAAATAGCAGTGCTCAATCAAAAGTATATGTGTATGTCCAAGGGTGCCTAGTCCTAGCCTGTCCAGCCAACAAGGTCCAAGCCGATATCTCCATACTCCTTCAACGAGATTGCGAGCTGCTTCTGCAATGAAAGCAGTTTTTTCGAGAGTCTTTTGAGGATAAAGTTCTCGGTAATATAAGTCTTGCAGGCTGACAGTCTGCAGAATGGGTTCAAGTTCCCTCAAGATCAACTGACTCTCCCGCCGACTTCTCATCTGCCTACTTTGCCGACTCGACGGCCTTGTCCTCTATCCAGTTCAAACAAGACGAAGCCAAGAGGACGCAGAGTTTTCAAAGGCGCACCACCATGCCCTCCTTCTAATTCCGACGACCTTCCTCTTGTAGCCTCAATGGATCTCGGGCTATTCGGCACTCCTTTTCAACTGCATTCTGAGACTGACCAGCAAATCATCGAAAGATGCGGACTGCAGTTTGAAGGCGGAGAACTCACTCCAAGGAGCGATGCTCGGTTTGGAAAGTCGCTCAGAAGCTCGCATAGATATGCGAAGGTATGCAAGAGGCCTATTTCACTATTGCGAGAGCATATGTTCGTGCTAAAGCTCTTAGAGCCACCGCTGCTCGTCCAGGCGCGACTTATTCAGTTACAGCCAAAAGTGAAGAAACTAGCAAGGTTTAGCCTCAATCGGGAAAGCTTGGGAGAAAGGAAGTGAGGAAAAGGCAAATGGAAGGAAGAAGGAACTAGAGTAGTAGGCTAACATAGCTGAAAGACAGAGCGCCAATTCTCATGCTAGAAGTACTTAGTCTGTTTGAAGGTACTTCGAATGACTAATAAATCAAGCTGGGAAATGGCGACTTATTATTGCTGTATGCAATGCGTTAGATATGGAAAATCAGACTTTTTACTTCCAGAAGGCTCAGTTCCATTAGTGTGAATATGATAGAAAACATCTAAATTGCTCTTCGATACAACTAAATATTGAAGTGCATTTAAATCCGTAATACACAGACTTTCCCTATATGCTTCAGATAGGCTAAGTGAACTATTAAGCTAAGTTGAGGTCCGTACGCTCATATATGTGCACTAACTTCATATAGGCCTCTAGGTCCACTTCTGTCTTGATCCTCGTGAATTCTTCTGCTACAAAAACCCCCGAATTAGCCATGCCTCGGACCTCTGCCCAGCCCTCCATTTCCTGCGGCAGACCCATCACCTTAGCCGTAGCGCCTCCCGCCCCAAGCATCAGGAAGTCCGAACCACGGTTCATCACTTTCCCCACCACCGTGCACCGTTCAAGAGTCGGCAGATGAGCGAGGGAACGCAGGGGGTAGCTTTGCTCCATATTCCCGGGAAGTATAGTGGACGTTAGGGACTAATGAGTTCGTGGGTGCGAGACAAGCAGAAGTTTGAGGTCAGTCCCCCTCCTCGATCCGTCACATCCCGCAGTAAGTCTCCCAGTCGCCAGTCGCCCGGGCCAGCAGCCTCTTCCCCTGTTCCCAGTGTGCCTGCCTCGGTCTCCTCTCGCCTTTCCTCGAAAGCCGTTCAGTCTCTGCCTCCCGGCCTGCCTGTGTCTGAGGCTAGGCCGAAGTCTCCTGTGGTGACTGTGAAGTCTGCAGAGTCGAGAGCCAGGACTCCCACTCCCCGCTCTGACCCGAAGACCTCTGTTCTTTCCTCAGTCCAGACGAAGAGAACAGAACTCAACTTCAAACGATTCGCGAACCGCATGGAACTGATGACCAAGAAAAGCTTGCAGGAGTACTTCCGTCTGCAAGACTTAGAGGGCAGTCACATAATCGACCGACTTTTCTTCGCCTTCGGCAGGACGAACTCAATCGACTTCGGCAGCTTCCTAGCCGGAATTAGAGAGCTAGCGAAAGGCAGCGCTACGGAACGCGCCGGCTTTCTCTTCCGCATGCTAGACGTGAAGTCCACTTCTATAGTCGATCGAAACGACCTGAAGAAAATGCTACTCAGCTACTTATCCGCTGCCGTGAGCGTGGAAACCGCCCACTCCGGCATCACGCAGATGCAAGCAGAAGTGAGAGGAGAAGCCGCCCAGGACATAGAGCAGGCAGTAGACGAACTGGTGGACGAGGCTATAAGCGCCTACGGAGCCCACGGCAGCTTTCTCACACTGGAGCAGTTCCAGCAGTTCCTGCTCAGCGACCCAGCTATCGCCAAATCCCTGTCTGGGTCGTAGTCTGAATTTACTCTGTCTAGGGTCTTCTTTCGAGTTCTCGCCACATGCCCACCTTCGCGTAGTCGCAGACTTGCTTCCAGACGCCCACGCAGTGCTCGCTATGCGAGCCTTTGCAGCACCTCGTTTTCTTCATCTTCACACAGATCTCCTCAGGAGTGCAGTCATACACCAAGTCACTGAAGAGGTCGTTGTACCTGAGAATAGTGGGCGAGGAAAAGAAGAAAGATACGAAATTGTCATTGTAGCTTTTGGCAGCATTGGGGTTCACAGTCCCTTCCTCTCGTCTGCTTCTACCGTCTGTAGTGGGGCCGGATGTAGTCTCTGCCATTTCATCCATGTACTCCTTATTCCGCAAGTAGTGCATCTTCATTTCGCTCCACGTACTCATGTGGCTGGCCTTGCCTCTGTTCACCTTGTGGATGGAGGCTCCGGGGATCTTCCCAGTCCTGATTTGGCGGATGGACTTCTTGAGAGCGCGGATGTGCTGGCAGCGGAAGTACTCCTTTTTCGGGTGTTCAATGACCGCACTCCCTCTGCTTCCCTTTTTCACACGAATTAGTCTCTCCAGGATCGAGGAATTGACATAGTCGAGGGAGGCAGCTTCGAAAGGGACTGGATCAGGCAAGGACTGGGTGGAGTAGTCGAGCAGGGTAGTGTCGTTGAAGCCTGCAGTTTCAGATATTTCCGTCTGTTCTCCTGTGATTGATATGATGGACGGGTCGTCTGTAAAGTCCTCGAACTCGACAGCGGTTACTCTGGCAGTGTCGTAGTCCATCTTCTCGGGTGGCATTGGGGGTGAAGAGAGGAGTACTAGACCCAGAGAATTGGCCAGACCTTGCTCAGACCCGCTACCGCTTTCACTGAGCATCAACGAGCCGAGACTGTCCTCCAAGCCCTCCATATGCACCAGCTTTCCCAGCTTCTTCATACATTGGTCGACGGGCTGTCAGTCGCTTCAGCACAAGGTAGACCTCTCTACAGCCTCTCTCCGACCACTTCCCTAACTTGGTCTGCACAGGCAGACTTGACGTCAAGTCGTTCCCTGCGTGGTAGTAGTCGGTCCAGTTCTGCACGAACTCTGCTTCGGACTCCCAGGGAAAGCCGGGCAGGCCGCACAGGTGACAATAGGCATCGGAGAAGAGGTTCCAGGTCATCTGAGACTCCATTATATGGCTGGGAATGCCTCGTGCCCTTTGCAGGCGGACTTGGTTGTGAAGAATGCACTCACTTGGTGTGATGGGTGGGACTGTTTATAAGCAATTTGCATAGGGAAATAACTACTGCTTTACGTGGATTTGTACTGAAGGCCGCTATTAAATACAGCCCTTTTTTCCTACTTCTAGCTGCATTTCTCTAAATATCCAGAGTCATTTGCAAGAGTTTTAGCATTGCCGCTTAATTGTGTAATTAATAAATACATCTAGATTCACGCTGATGTCAATTCAACTGCAGGCTCCATCGCCTATATGCTTTAATTAGCAACATCTGTCAACTCAAATAAAAGTGTATCGACAGAAAGAGGAGATTCCCTGTACAGTGAGTATCTGAATATATACGCTTTCCCTCAGTCTATTCCTACCTGATATAGTGAGTTCCTCCATTATCTTGTCCTTTAGCAGATCTCCAATTCAAGGACGCTTGGCGGTAAAACGACTATGGCAGATGACACAAGTCCCCGCACTCCTTCCTTTTCAGCCAAATCCAGCAGCGCCTTCTCCTCCGCCCGTCCCCTAGACGCTGTTTCCCCCTCCTCCTTTTCTACACCTGTGCTCTGTCCTCGCTCCCCTTTCACTCCTCTGGACTCAGCACCTACTACCTTCGGCAAGCGCCATCGAGAAGTAAGCCCGCCTCTCCAAGACAAACGTTACAAAGCTGAAAGCAGTCCTCGCCTATGCATCGAACTATACAAGTTGGAAAGCAGAGTCCTATTCCCCTGCTATATCGAAAAAGACCTGGTGAAGACTGGGTGGCTTCCCTTCCGAGAGAGAGCGGAAGGGGAATGCGAAGCCGAGGAAAGTGACGAAGAGACAGTGGAGCAGTCTCAAGGCCTACTCAGTTCTCAGCTCGACAAAAGCCTGCAGGAAGAAATCGCCAAAGAATGCACTCCTAATCTCCCCTGATAAGGGAGTAATCCATACATATAACCATCTGCATCAGTCTAGTCTATATGTCCCTCTCCGCCCTAGTCAGTTCCTGCTTCAGTTTCTTCACTTCTGCATAGAACTCGAAGTAGCACCCTGCCACTCGTCTGCAGTCCGCCCTCACCACTCCCTCCCAGTCTCTCAGACTCACCTGCCAAGCCAGTCCACTACCGTTCGCTTCCTCTGTTTCCACTCTAAATGCGTACTTCTCTGGATCTTCAGTAATGCTCCACTCCTCTTCAGAGGCAAGGTAGCGTAGACAGTAGGCGACTTCGTCTGCACTGAGACTGGTGCAGAGACTGAGACAGGACGAAGGGTCTGGTTCTGAGATAGGCAAAGTGCGGTTTTCCCCTCCAATGCTGCCGGAAAGAGTAGATGAAGAGTTCAAATCGCCTCGAAATCGGTTCTGTGACCCGGTCACTTGACTGCTTTTGTGCCTCGAAGCTTCTGCTTTCTTGACTTCTAGCAGTCTTTGGGCCTCTGCAAACCGACTGGACAGTACTTCCGATAGAGACACTGACCCTAAATTGGTTCCAGAGACCCAGGGATGAAGCCGGATTTCCTCGACATTCGGCCGCTTTTTGGGGTCCGAAGCCATCAAACCGTTCAGTAAGTTCACCAATTGGGGGTCAATAGGCCCTTTAGCAGCTGATCTGCATGTCCAAAACTCCTCATTTCTATGCACAAATTGACTATAATGCGAATCCGTCAGCGACGCAGACGGAAACGGCCTCGCCTGGAAACAGACATTATAGAGTATCACTCCCAATGAGAAAATATCCGCCTTTGAGCCGTCATAAGGTGCAGTCAAGTATACCTCTGGAGCAGCGTAGGCTCTTGATCCTGCGAGTCCTGTGACCTTGACAGGCCGGTTTTCGTCGTCTAGGGTGTTCGCAGCGAAGCCGAAGTCGGCCAGTTTGAGGGTGAAAGACGAGGTCAGAAGGAGGTTGGAAGGCTTCAAGTCGCGGTGGGATACGCCTAGGGAATGTGCATGCGCCAGTGCAGACAGCAACTGCAGAAACAGCGGAAGCACCGCAGCCCCGGGAAACGGACCCTCCGGCAGCAACAGATAGTACAGCTCTCCCTTCTCACACAGCTCCATAGCCAAATACATGCACTGATACCCTCCTCCCTTCTTCGACCTGTACTGCGCCGCGGCTGCCGTGTCATGCAGTCTCACGATGTTTTCATGTGAAAGTCTCTGCTGAAGTGCTGACTCTTTCTCTAGCATTGCTAGTAGGGAGGAGTTGAGTCGGGGGTCGGTGCCTTTCTTGAATAGCTTCAAGGCCACTTCTTCGTGGGAGTGGGAGTCGAGGGCCTTTTTCACTGTGGCGTAGGTGCCTTTGCCGAGGGTGCTTTTGATGGAGTAGTGGTCGACTTGGCTCATGGGGGTATTTATAGAATCGACCAGATTGCCATGTCTATTGGACTTGTGCCCGCTGCAGAACTGATATTTGAAAGGGAACTCAGTCCAAGCACAGAGAAATAAGCATAGAATTGAAGGACTGAAAGCGACTATGAAATAAGGCAATCCGCCTAATTGTTGTCTACATTCTGCCGAATCGTTAAAATCGTCTCACATCCCTACGCCCTGAACTCGGTACTATCAACACATATAAGACAAGGGAAAGCACTGAGACTGAAGTAACTGTCGCTAACCTAGAAGTGAATGGCCAGTACACAAATATTGTCCCTGGAGCCGCCCTCCACCGCTCTGCTGAGCAGTGCCTCCGCCAGCTCTCGACTCGTCCTGCCTCTATAGCTCCCCACCTCCTCGTCTCCTACAATGTCCCAAAGTCCGTCGGACGCGATCACCATGTATTGCTCATTGGCGGTGAGTGGGAATCTAGCAGTATAGGGCTCGCTAGATACGCCACTGGTTTTTAGCTGGTGGTCGCCTAAAGCTCTGGTGATTGCCAGCTGTCCGCCCACTCTTTCACTGATCACAAATCCGCCTTGTTTCCTGCATAAACCCTACCGAATCCGCTCCATCTCCGCAGGGTCCGACACCTTATGGTCAGTCGTGAGCCTTGTCACCCCGCTGTTCGACACCATCACAGCCCTGGAGTCCCCCACATTGCCCACATACAAATAGCGCTGGCCTCTTTCTTTCCGCACCAAGCAGACAGTGGCAGTTGTGCCTGTGGTCTGTGCGCCTGTGAGTCTGAGTTGGTTGTCCACCTTGTCGAAGCAGCGCTTGAGGGCGAGTTCTACGTCGTCGGGGACCTCGGTGAGGGCTTTGCGCATTTCTTCGTGCAGGCGACTGCGGCAGTACTCCATGGCTTGCGCGCCTCCGTGGCCGTCGTAGAGGGCGAAGAAGCCTTGGTTGGGGTCGCCGAGGTATGGATCCAGGACTTTGAAGCCGTCTTCCATATAGGGACGAAATCGGTGGTTGGTCTCCTGCCTCACAGCAAAGGTCCTCACAGCAGTTCCTGACCCATTGACCTCCTCCTCTGCCGCGCCCGCCCGGCCTCCCTGCGGTGCCCTATACGCCGAGGCATAAGTGGACTCCATATTGCCATGTCCACAGGCGACTACGAGGTGCAGGAAGTGCTGGCGAAGGCTAGAGGCTGCAAGGTCAGCAGGGCGAAGAAGAGGGGGACGAATTTGGAAGTAGTGCTGAAGAAGCAGTCGCATGAGTCGCTGGGGGAAGTCAATGCAGTGATGAGGGAAATGGTCAATCAGCAGAGAGTGGGGGATGAGGCGGTGTGCGTTATTTATGACTGTATTTTAAAGACCAGTTCGAATCGCTTCAAAACTACATTGGTGCTTGAAACCTTCCCCACTGACCTTCAAAGAGATATTGAGCAGCGACGCTCTGTCCGGGACTTCTACCAGGAATCCTTCCTTTGGACACTGGCTAAGACTCTCATCCGTGTGCTCGCCAAAGCGCAGGCGCTCAATATCAGCCATCGAGACGTGAAGCCAGCTAATGTGCTTCTCGGCTCTAATGGCGAAGTGAAGCTCGCAGACTTCGGATGTTCGAAGCTAGTGCTTCAGCCAGGCAACATGCTAACCATCCGAGGCACTGCTACCTACTATAGTCCTGTCCTCAAGCGGGCCTACGCTGAGGCCCTGGCAAGTGGAGGAGCTGTGCAGTCTCTGCTTCACGACTCCTTTAAATCCGACGTATTTTCCCTGGGCTTGACTCTCCTTTCCGCAGCCAGACTGCACGACCCGTCCGATTTGCAGATTCTATCGGATTTACCAGAGGCTATCAATCACATAGTGCAGGAACTGCCCTACAGTCCTCCCTTCAAACAGCTCCTATTAAAGCTACTAGCCATTGAAGAAACTGACAGACTAGACTTCACAGGCCTACAAGCCGGCATCGAGGAAAGCCACAGGAAAGGCCTGCTTCCCTTCACTGACTTCCTAGTCAACTGCGGCACGTGTCACGAGCCATTGGTATGGCGAGCGAGCCAGTGGGTCTGCGGCCATCCTAGTTAATCTTTCCGTAGGGAATGTCTATGAGAGCTACAGAGGAACTCAGGGAAGTCTCAGTGGACAGGGCAAAAAGGCCCATTGAGACTTATGTCCCTCCGCTTTTCTACTTCCCTGAACAGACCTTGATCAAGTCTCGACCGGAATTCGGACAAGCCTTGCATAGTAAGGAAAGTCCGACTTTCCTAGGCACGCAGTCTAACCCTGTGCCAGAGCGCTCGCTAAACAGCCAATACCGCAGTGCTTCCGCTCTGCTGCGTCCTCCTATAGAGGTGCAGGTTAGGCCTATTCTACGACCGCCGACTACTAACCTGCAGTCCAGCTCGACTCTCAAAGCCATTCGCTCGGCTTCTAATTTGCCTGTGCGGCCTAAAGGCCAGGCTCCTGGAGCTGTACCAAGGGAAGTACTCAGATTCCGCCTCGGGAGAAATGTCCTCAATCGACTAGTGAGCAGCACTGGCAGACTAGCGAAGCAGGGCAAAGACCAATTCGAGCTGAAATGGAAAGTAAACAAAGCCAGAAATTGGTCTAAATCCAGAGGCAGTGTCCGCCAGCAAGGCCACCAGTCCTTCCTAGTCTCCCTTTCCTGCCAGTCTAAGCTGCAGAAGCAGCATTCCGACTTGCAGCTTGAGAAACAGCGGTTCGACCTTTCGCAGCAACTTCAAAAGTGCAGGAAAATCGCACTCCGGAAGCGAGAGTTCCCGAAGCAAGTGCTGTCTATCCGGAATATGGGTCTGGAGGTGGAGAGGGCAGAGGACGGCAGAGGTATATCGAATGAGGAAATTCGGCGGTTGCTGGGAAGTAGGGCGAAGGCCATGTTTAGATAGCACTGGAGCCATTTCCCTCTCCATCTCTCCACTAATAAAGACGCCGATGAGCTTCCTCAAGATACTTGTGATAGGGGAAGTAGCCACCGGCAAGACATCCCTCGCCAACCGCATCGTTTCCAACAACTTTTCTGAGAACTACAGACCCACCATCGGCTGCGAGTTCGGATTCAAAGTGCTGGAACTCAAGGAAGAAACGGTCCGCGTGCAGCTTTGGGACCTGGCAGGGCAAGACCGCCTAGGCGGCATGAGTCGCTTGTACTGCCGTGACGCCCATGGAGTAATAGTCGTGTGTGATATAACGCATGCGGAAACCATTGAGAAGACGGTGAAGTGGAAAGGACAGGTGGAGGAGTATGTCACTGGCCCTGATAAGACCCCGATTCCCATGGTGCTCTGTGTCAATAAGATAGATGTGGCAGGGGAGGGAGCGATGACGGAGGAGAAATTGGCTGAATTCGTGAGAGAGAACAAGTTCGCAGCCGGCTTTTTCACCTCCGCCAAGTCTGGACTGAACGCAGACCTAGCCCTGAGCACACTCGCCACCAAGATCCTAGAGAAGCAAGCCACCACGCCACAGCTCATTGACCCCAGAAGCACTGGCGCTGGGCAGACTTTGAAGCTGGTCAGGCAAAGCGCGGAGCAGACTAACCCCAAGACTAAGAAGCAGGGTTGCTGCTAGGCTTTAGCGTACTTCTCGTTCAACACCACACTGATTCTCCGGCCCAGTCTGGCTGCCTTGGCCGCGTCCTTCTCGGCTTCTTGTTTTGCGAGTTCAGTCACAAATGGTATGTCGGTTTCCAGCACGAAGACCTCGCTAGGCAGGAACTCCTTCGTATTGATTCCGCCGAACACGAACATGCGCGTGCCTAGCGATACCGCGCAGTGGCCCCAGCGGGCTGAGGGCACAGTCCCTAGCACTCTCACATTCTCCCAGGTCAGCGTTTCAATGTTCAAAATCGATATATCGTTAATGCAACAGTCGCCATGTACCGGGAACAAGCCATCATTCCTGCCTCCAAACAGCAGCAAACAGCCGTTCATTAGGACTGAGGAGTGGTCGGAACGGGCAATGGGCTGGTGGCCGTCTGTGACTACTCTTCTCCACACCACTGCCTGTTCATGCGTGTTCATAACCCACAGTTCGTCGTTGACTTTGCCAGTCTGTTCGATGCCTCCGAAGAGGTAAATGCCGCTGTTGGCGATGACCTGGTCCATCCTCAGTTTCGGGACTGCAAACATGCTGAAGTCAGTCCTGGTCAGCAGCGCTGCATGGAACACTGGGGTGAAAGTACTGCACGACCTAGCACTTGGCTTATCCTCTGATAGGACATGCGGCTTCACCCAGGTCAAAGTCTCCATTTCCAGTACTGACAGGCCTTTTAGCACCTTGGAGTGGGTATCTACTCCGCCGAATATCATCATTGACCAGCCCAGGATAGCAGCTGAGTGGTATCTACGCGACTTCGGTACTTTACCATTTCCTCTGAAGCGCTGCCAGCGGATTTCCTGGTCCATATAGAGGACATAGACCTTTTTGAAGCAGCGTCTCATACGGAGGCGGGTGGAGTAGTGGGACCAGCCTCCGAATAGCACTAATTGGTTCTTGTAGACCACCGTTGTGTGGCCTACGCGGCCCTTTGGAGGGTACTCTGCTGGCAGAAGCGTCCAGGTCCAGTTGTCTGTGTTCAGGACGCGAACATCGTTTTTCTTGGTCATGCTTTGCCCACCGAATAGGAAGATTTTCCTGTCAACTAGACACAAACTAGCCCCTTCGCGAGACTCAGGGCGGTTTCCACCCGTTGGTTTGATATACCAAAAGACCTGCTTTGTCTCGTCCAGAAAGCCGGTCTTCGTCCTAGGAGCGAGTTTGGCTAAGTTGCGGTCCACATGTCGATACATATGTGCCAAATAGTCAGAATGGGAAACATCGGAGCTTTCTAGGGAGGCCATTGTAAATCCTGAGGTAATATGCAGCTGGGACTTGGGCGCAAAGGAGTCGTCCGTAGGCAGCGGCAGTCTATTAGTGGCTTTACTGCTTGTGGAGTTGGGGAAGTAGTCATCTATGAATTTCTCCTGTGCAGGGTTGAGTCTCCCTGTCACTTTCCTCAGTGCAAAGGACAAATCCGGCTTTTCCAATGGGCCGGCTCTGCTAAGATTCCTCAGTAGATCCAGTCGATTTATGTTCTTTTCCGTGTCGGAAGATATAGCCGCGCCTTTGGCTCTGAGACTCGCCAGGATATCGCTGGGACGGCTGGAGTTGGTGCCTGAGGCTCTGGCCGAGGCGCGGAATTGAGTGAAGTCGTCACCAAGCAGAGGAAGAAGAGGGATGGGCGGCTGAGGCTTGAGTGAGGCGCGAGAGAAGGAAGGCTCAGATGTCCTAGTGGTGAGTCGTCCCTCCTGCTTCTCTTTCTTCTGGTTGGAGCGCATATTACCTGCTTCCCATGTGCTTAAGACTAGAGCAAGGCGGGGAAGGGCAGTGCGCTTTCCTCCTTGATCTCCGGAATCGCAGGCTGAGCCTGCATGAAGCTGTAGTTTTCGCTATCCAGGGAGAAGGCAGGACCAGGGACTGGCAGACTACTGTGCGGCTCCGAGTAAACACGTGCAGGCCGCGGCACTCCCTCGTGCAAGGAGTGGGTCTTTTCATGCGCCGTCAAATTGCTACTCTGCGTAAAGCGCTTAAAGCAGCCCGGAAAAGGACACTGATACGGCTTCTCCCCTGTATGCGTCCTCAAGTGAGTCCGCAGGTTGAAATCCAGCGAAAAGAACTTACTGCAAAACTCGCACTTGAAGGGCTTTTCCCCCTGTCTGTAACTCACAGTGTGCACGAGCATATGTCTCCTCAGCTTGGAGTTGTCCAGGAACTTCTTGCTGCACCCTTGCATAGTGCACACAAACTGCCGCTCCCCATGTGTCATAGTATGCTTCCGCAGTGACCCTGGGTCTGTAAAGACCTTGTTGCACCCTGGGATTTTGCACGTGTACGTCTTTGCTTCCTCGGAGTCTGGGTAAAGGGGACCGGAGGAGGGGGAGTGGGGCCGCTTGGGTGCTGGACGGAGGGAGGCCTTGGAGAGGCTGGGCTTCCACCCCCGGGAGGTGCGCTCTAGGTCGAGGTAAATGGGCGCTGAGGAGGGGGCTGGATGGGGGCTGGAAAGCGGCTGGCTCAGGTCCTTGGTGGGGAAGTCGGACAGGCTGAGCAGACTAACCGACAGCTTTATTTTTAGTTCATTGCCCGGGCCTGGCTCCCCACCCGCCATAGTGACAGAAGATGGTAGCGCATACGACATCTTTCCCTTTTATCCCCATTAAAACCCTTCCTCTCTGCTCTACGGGTATAGTCAAAGGCTAAACCAGCACTAAGAAGTCACTTGCGGCTCGGAACTGTCCGTTTCTTCGTGGATTTCGAAGGGGACTTGGGAGGAACGAGCCTGGGAGATGTGGGAAATGCGGTCTAGGCTGGTGCGGCCGCCCTTTATGCGCTTTTGGATGTTGTGGGAGAGGTTCAGAGTGCGGATGGAGTGGCGGGAGGCGGCTTCTTCGCTGGCTTTCTCGAGGACTTCCAGCTGGGAGTTCTTTTCCACTACCTCCTGCATAGCCTTTCCCAACTGCACCTCTGTCGCCTTCAGCCTTTCCTCCATCCTCTCCATCTTCCTGCGCAAAGTGTCTACCATGGCTCCCGCTTCCCCCTTTTCCCGCATTAGTGCCTGGTTTAGGCCGTTTATTCGCTCGTTTTCTCGCTTTACTTCTTCTAGTTGGCCCTTCAGTCGGGGGTCGGCGGTGGATGTGTTTCTGAGCAGCTGGCGATAGGCTTCTTGGAGTTCGTCTAGGTCGATTTCCAGGCTGACCGCCTTATCAATCCTATTCTGCAGGTCCCTAATAATGATTTTCCTCTCACTCTCCCACTTCAGTTTCTCCCTGCCCACCGCCTCCCCCGCAATCCTCTTCCTAATTTCCTCATAATTGGGCACCTTAGCAGCCATGACAGTATGCACCTGTTCCCTCGCAAGCTCCACCTCCCTCGCCAGTCCCTCACTCCTCTCCCTTTCCTGCACCAGCAGTTCCTGTGCAGACACAATGGCCTGGGTGTCAATGCTCCTGTACTGCTGAATCAGCCGTAGAGTGCCAGCATTGCCGGTGGAAGTCTCGATTCTGCGGATGACGGATTCTTGGAGTTCGAGGCGGGCGCGCAGTTCTTTGGCTTGGATTTCCTTGATTTCCAGCTCTTCTTTGAGTTTGAAGCCGGACATGCGACTGGTGAGGGAGAGGACTTCGTCGAGGTTGGGCTGACTGGCGAGGGAGGAGTGCAGGGACTGGTTGTCCGTTTCAAGGGTGGAAATACGCAGTTGCAGACTGGAAATAGTCTCTTGCAGGCCGTTAATCACGTGGTTTAGACGAACGGCTTCCTCTTCCTTGTCGATTAAAGCGTCCTTGAGACCTGCGGATTTTAGCTTCAAATCCGCAGTTTCCAGCCTATACATTTCCACCTCCTTCCCCACCTGACTCTGCACAGCCGTCAAAGTCAGCACCTGCCTCGTCAACTCCGCCGCAGCCTTCCTCTCCTCCTCCAACTTATCCCTCAACGCCTCCATTTCCCCTGTCATTTCCTCCATTTCCGGGGTAATCCCCACCTTCCCATTCCCTTCTTCCGCCTGAATTATGTCCTTTTCAGTGACTAACTCTCCCCCTAAGTCCAGCACTTTCCTTGACAAAGCCTCAATAGTGGCCTGTTTTTTCTCTAGGCCAGCTTCTGCTTTGGCAAGGAGCAGTTTGAGCTCTGCTACGGTGAACTCGCGGTTGACTTTGGGCTTGTTTTTGATGGATTTGGCGCGTAGGCCGAAGCGGAGAGTGCTGAGGGTTTCGGATTCGTTGTAGAGGGAAGGGGAGCAGGTGATTATTAGGGCGGTTTTGGAGTTGCCGCCGAGGGAGTCTTGGAGTACGCGGGTGAGTTTGCTGTCCCTATACGGAATATGCGCTGATTTCCCATCCGTAAGCGCATTAATAACCTGTCCCAACGCGGACAAAGACTTATTAATGGTCTTCGCCTCGTCCAGTCTCTTCCCCTCCGCCCCAGTTTTCCCCACCTTCTCCGACCCCGCCAAGTCCACCAGGTACAGTTTCCCAGTCTTCGCCGAATAGTCCTTCACATTATTCTGCGTAATTGTCATGAAGAACAAGGAATGAGAGCGAGAAGAGCCTTCGTTCATAAGCGTAGCGCCGACTTCCCGGTTCGAAGAGCCGAGTTTCATGAGGGAGTAGACTTCTGACTCGGTAGAGACGTACTCCTCGGAGAGGCCGGCGATATAGACGCCTCTGGTTTTGTCTTCGTGGATTTTGAGGTTGGAGTTGGCGGGCTCGAGGAGGTCTTTGATTTTCTCCATGTAGATTTCGGAGTAGGCCACTTTCACTGAGAATTCGAGGTCTTCGGTGGCGGTGCTGATTTTCTCGAAGACTGTATTAATCATTCTGGGAATGATGCCTTTCAGTTCCTCATGGTCCACGTTCGGTCCTGCCATGGTGAAGGTCTTCCCTGAGCCGGTTTGGCCATAGGCAAACACAGTGCCGTTGAAGCCTTCTAGCACTGACTCTACTATCGGCCTGGCAGAGTCTTCGTAGACAGTGGCTTGGGAAGACGAAGGCGAAAAGACCGCATCATAGGTGAACCTCAGTCCTGCCTCCTGCTCCACACTCTGCACCATCGCCACACTCCTCCCATCCTCCGCAAACTCCACACACATCCCCAGACCCATCGCCCTCTCTCGCTCACTCATCGGCCTGAACCGACACACCACCTTCACATTCCCCTTGCTCACAGTCTCCACCTCCTCCAGCACTGCTATGGGAGTGCGGGGTCTGTCGCGGATTGGGGACTTGCTGGGACGGCGCAGGGAGTTGAGGCGAGCTGAGGAGTCCATTTTATGGAGTTGTTGGAGAGAGGCAATGAGATATGATGGAAATGGAGAGTGATGAGTCGGGGTTTGAGGAGGTGTCGATGGAGAAGGAAGAGAGGAGGGGGGAGGAGCTGGTCAGGAGGGAGGGGGGAAAGAAGGAAACTGTGCCGTTAAGTGGCTATGGGCAAAGTCTGTTGCCTGATATGCTATTCGGCTGGAGACCGAAGCAGCCTCGTAGTGGTCCGATCCCTCTCTTTTTTAACAAGAGCGAACTGCCAGTCTCCCTCAACCCACTCACAAACGAGCCCAACCCTATCATCTACCTGGGCTTCCGCCCCAAAAACACCTACGAAATGCACCAACTCTTTTCCTCAGCCGGAGGATACAAAGCCCCTAACTACCCCGCCATCCAGGTCTGCGCCCTGCTGCGAAGGTACGCAGAAGCCTCCGAGCCCCAGCGAGCCTTCCTCGGCATGAGTCCCACCGCCTCCCCAAGCGACCTAGTCTTCGACTCCAGCTTCGAAAGCGGGAACTTGGACCTAGCAGTGAAAGTGAGAGAGCAGGAGTATGACCTGTACATGCGGACAGACGCTAATACAAAGGGGCATAACCAGTGGTATTACTTCTCTGTGGTGCCGCCGAAAGCCCTATGTGTGCGCTTTCATATACTCAACTTCACGAAGTCTGCGAGTCTGTATTCGCAAGGGATGATGCCGATGGTGCAGCAGCAGACTGGGCCTTGGCGTCCCTCTGGCTACAACCTGATTTACCGCCCGAGTAAACTGAACTCACTGATCAACCGCTCATACTACAGTCTGTCCTTCACGTATTCCTTCTCAAATCCTATGGAAAAGGTCTACTTCGCCTATGCGATTCCCTACTCCTACACCCGTCTAAATACCCTTCTTGCTGAAATCCTCCCTACTGCCGCTTCAATAGCCAAGCGTGAGCTACTCTGCCACAGTCTCAGCGGACTAGACGTCCCTTTGCTCGTTGTCACAGACAGCGAAGTGCCAGTGGAAGCCAAGGCCAGTGTCGTAGTCACTGCCAGAGTGCACCCCGGGGAAACCATGGGGTCGTGGATGCTGGAGGGTCTGCTGAGACTGTTGGTAAGTCAGGAGGAAGAGGCGAAGGAACTGAGGAAAAGACTGATATTTTACATTGTTCCAATGCTCAACCCAGACGGAGTGCTGCTAGGCAACTACCGCACTGGCCTTTCCGGCAGCGACCTAAACCGCCAATTCCAACACCCCAGTCCTTTGCTCCACCCCACCATCCACTCCCTCAAATCCCTCCTGTCCAGACTCAAAAGAGACCACCGTCTCCTCGCTTTTCTAGACCTGCACGCCCACTCCCAGCACAAATCCGTATTTCTGTATGGACCTCATTTCCCTCTTCACTCTGTACGCTATGGGAAGGCCAGGCTTTTGCCGAGGCTGATTTGTGCGCAGTCGCCGCTGTACCGCTTCCCGGCCTGTAGGTTCAGGAATGAGAGGAGTAAGCGGAAAGCTGCGAGGTTGGTGATATGGAAGGAGCTGAAACTGACCAATAGCTATACAGTAGAGGCGTCTTTCTATGGATTTATAGCAGCTGATAGGAGCACTGTGCCCTTTACTCAGCAACTTGTGATGGAGGCCGGAGAAGCTATCGCCAGGGGACTGTTCGCCTATATACAATTCGAAGACTCCCACAAAAGCCAGCAAAAGGCTAAAAATGAAGCCAAAAACCGCAGTCGAAAGACAAAAACAGACATAAAAATCCACACTGAAGACCCAAGTCCAGACCCAAATTGCGAAATTCCCCAAGAATCCGAGTCCTCAGACGCAGACTGCTCCGCAGACGACTTAGACCCCGCAGACGCTCACCAACTGCAGCAGGACATCACTGCAGTCGTCACCCAATTCCGCAGAACGCCCACTCAAAGGTGGAAATCCAACCGGAAATTGCGGCAATTCGAGCGGAATTCAGACCTGAAAGATAGAAATGAGTCCTTATCAGCTGTCCACATAGACAGAAGTCGAATTCAAATTTCAAGTCATCGCACTGTAATTCCGAAGCTGTACGAGCCTGTGCTTCCGCTTAGGTCCAAGAGACCCTCGTATAGAGAACGACTGCTTCGCCATGTGACAAGTGAGGAGTTGAGGAGTCGGGTTCAGCACAAGTCTCCGGAGGGCTCTTCGTTTCGCCTGCCTGTGGATGTCACGGGGAGGATGAATGCTTGGTTGTGTGTGCAGCCCGGCCGTCAGATTTCGAAAGAGCCGGATTCGGACTCTGATAGTGAGTCTCGCCCTGCTCAGAAGCCGCGCTGTCCTGTGCCGCCCTTGCGAGCCTTCAAAGGAGAAGTAGTGCGGCAGAGGGGCATGCCTCGGGATCGGTCGGAACTGCTCGCAGAGGCCAGTAGACTCTAATTCCTGTTAATTCCCCTGTCAAATTGCATAAAAAGGCCTTTTCCCGCTATAAAGCATGGAAACCGACCGATCCACTATATCCGCCTTGCAACAAGAAGTCACCCAGCTCAAACACAAACTCCGCATTCGCTCCCAATTGGTCTCCTCCCTGCAGCAAAAGTCCTCCTCCAAAGGCGGCCTGGACCTGTCCCAGCTCTACACGCAGTTAGAAGAACTGGCCCTCGAGGCTGCTGATCTACGCAGAGCAAACACTGACTTGGCCAGTGAAAACGCGCTGCTGGGCAAAGCGCTGAACAAGCTGAAGGACCAGCAGAGTGGGTACTCACAGAAAGAACTGCAAGAGGCGCTTTTGGACGCGGGGGATGAGTTGGAAAGGGGGAAGCGGACTATTGCAGACCTGAAAGCCGCTCTAGAGATCAAGGAAAGCCGACTAAATGAGCTGGAAAAGCTGCTCCAAGCCGCTAATTCCGAAACCCGCAGAGCCGTCGAAGGCCATAGCAAGACCGAGCAGGAAAAGCAGGGCGAGAAGAGCTGGAAAAGGCGGTATTTGAAGGAAGTCCAGACCACCTTCAATCTACAGTCCGCACAGGCTGCTTTAGCCGAGGAAAACCGCTGTCATGTGGAGTTTATCTCTGTGTTGGAAGGGAAGTTAGAGGCGATGGAGGGGGTTAGGGCGCAGGGACTCAGCCAGGCGCTGACTTCGCTGCACCAGGTGAGGTTCCAAACTGCGCAGGAGGCGTTGAGTAGGTGCAGGCACAACCCGCTGATGCAGGAACAGACTGCGGCTGCGGTCCTGCGCACTGAACTTATCTGCGAAAGAGACGTTAATGAAGAACTACGGGCAGAGCTACAGCGCAGCGCCAGCCAAGTGGAAGAAGCGCGCACAGCTCTCGCAGTTTCCAGAGCCAACCTGCTGCAGGCCACCCTACGTCTAGAAGCCGAAACCTCTCGTGTGAAGGCCTTAGAAGACATGCGCCTAGCGGACCTGAGCGCCCTAGCTAGACTGGAAGCGTAGGCAATATGAGACACAGTGAGGGCGAGTTCGTGCACAGACTGCGGCAAAGACGCAAAAACGCTTCTCTGTCGCGTTCCGGCCTCGTGAACGACTTCATGAACCCGATTTCCAGGCCCGAGGACTGGTCGGAAGTGGAATCAAAGGCGGTAATCCGAGTGCGGCAGGCTATTTTACCCAAAACGCCGCTAGACGTTAGAGTCAGCAGAGCCTTAGCCACTGAAGCCACCCTTCCCACTGATATAACCCCTGCGAAAGTCCACCAAAGCGCTACGTTTATGTCCACTTCTAGGGAGTATCTGCAGGGATTGAGGCGTCCGCAGGCTCCGCCGATAGGCTGTTACAACCCCAGATACACGCATTCCATGAGGTCGGGGCCGAGTGTGGGTTTCCCCAGGGCGGAAAGGAGGAGGAAGGAGCCCGAGGTCCGGTCTGCCTCCGAAGAGCCGATGGTATTTCCTGAAAAGGACTATAGACCCAGGTGGAGGGGAGTGTCATTTGATAAGCAGACCAAGCGAGATGTGCTGGGAGGGACTGGGCCACATGAAGTCCGCTTCGGCAGTTGTCCCCAGTCTTCCTCCCCCCAGCCCCGAGCAGTGCACTCCTTCGCTGCCTACTCTCCCCGGAAAGAACTCTTCCCCCTGCCTCTGCACCTCCCCGACTACTCCCCTCGCTACTCCTTCCAGTCCAGACGCAGAATCCTGCCTAGCTAACGGTCCTCCAGAGACCTAGTAAATGGCTGATTCAGAACTCCCTGTGCTCTCCAATGGCGCCCCGGAGCCGCTGCCGGCAGGACCCACGTGTGTTGTCAGGCTCCAACGCAAGCTGCTGGCTTCCCTGGTGGCTGCGTTCTTCTTGTGCTATGCTGCTATGCTGATAGCGCTGTTGGCTGCCAACCGCTCTCTAGCGGAGGACGCAGTCTTCATCCAGGCAATAGCAGGGTCGGGAACAGCAGTTGTAGTCCTATGTGCAGTGGTGGGAGTAGCCGCCAGTGGCCGCCACTGCACTAAAGTAGCAGGCCTTGGCGCTGTGTATGTGCTCGCAGCTGTGGCTTTTGCACTGCTAGAGCCTAGGTTCGCACTGGCCTTGGAGACGGAAGCAAGGGTGGAGTTCGAGTTCCCGGCCTGGCTGCCCTGCTTTATAGTGCTCTGCACACTGCCAGGATTACTGCAAGAAGAAACCGTCACTGTATTAGTGGTCGGCACACTGACCAATTTGGTGAACTTCGCCTTCCGCCTGGCTTCAACCCAAGGCCCGGAAGCACTCCTTTTCCTGTCTATATATGAAGTGGGAGTCATCACTTTGGCAGTTCGCGACTATCAGGCCGCTCACTCCCAACCCCTCACTCCCGTCCTAGACCTCTCCCTTTCCAAGTCCTCGGAAGGGAAGGTCGAGGGCAAGGAGGAGCCGCTGGCCTCGGAACTCGAAGCCATCATGCTCCGTCTGCAGAGAATCCACTCCAACGCTGAGGAGGCGGCTGCGGCTGCGAGGACTGCAGAGGAGCGGCAGCGCGCCAAAGAGTCCGAAACACTGATGAAAGACTTGATCAATCGACTCCGGGCGAAGGACATTTACGGCCTAGAGAAACTCCCAAGGACACTAACAAAGGAGGATAAGACCTACATTGAGGAAAACTACCTGCCGCCAGAGGTACCATCGACCGGAGTGCGCCGCAAGCAAAGGCTCAAATCAGGTACTTCCCACGCAGTTATTGAGCCGATCCGATACTCGCTAACAGAGCTAGTCCCACTGCTGGAGCAGCTGGGCAAGCAGTGGAACTTCGACACTGACTTCCTCACGACTTGCTCTGACAGCCGCCCTGTGGCTGCAGTGGGTGACTACCTCTTTCGTTCACTGCACCTCACCAAGCGACTCAATTTGAAGCATGAGTCAGTCTGGGCGTTCTTTGAGAAGCTGGAACAGGGGTACCTGCCGAATGCGTACCATAGCAGCACGCATGCAGCGGACGTGATGTACTCGCTTATGTTCCTGAGTAAGTCCTCGGGATTGCTGTTTTACAGTAGTGACTTGGAAGTGGCGGCCTGCGTGGTCGCTACTTTAGGCCACGACGTCGGCCACTTGGGGTACAACAACCGGTTTTTGGTGAATTCAGGACATGACTTGGCTGTAGACTGTGAGTGATAGGCAGACAACGACCTGAGTGTGCTGGAAATGATGCACGCTAGTAAGACTTTCCGTCTGGCGAGCGAAACCCAGGCGTTCCAGCAGCTCCAGCCGGACACCTGGGTCCTGTTCCGCAGACAAGTCATTGAAATGATTCTGGCCACTGACATGGCCAAGCACTTTGACTTGCTCGCGCAGTTCAGAGTGGCAGTTGCGATTCCGCAGTTGGAGGACCAAGGAAGCCGCTTTATTATGTATAAAATGATGCTGAAATGTGCGGATATTGGACACGCAGCGAAGTGCACAGAGCTGCACGAGCGCTGGTCCAACCGAGTAATGGAGGAGTTCTTCCAGCAAGGAGACGCTGAGAAGGCGAAGGGCTTGAACGTGTCAATGTTCTGTGATAGGGAAACCACAGATATTGGCAAGGTAAGCGGCATGTAGAGCCAAAAGGGGTTTTTGGAGAACTTGGCGCTGCCTTTATTTGAAGCAGTGGCGAATTCGCTGAAGTGTGAAAGCATTGCCACGACTTGTGTGCATCAAATCCATGTAAATGTGGCTTTTTGGCAGCGGAAAAGCAGGAAAAGGTCGTCCACGCTGGAGGCTGACCACAAAACCGACCTAAAAGAGGCCAAGCTGAGACTTAGTTCCGTCAACTTGCTGGCTCCCAATGAGCCGGAGTCCTCTAGCTAGTGTTGTATATAGATGTGTATCCGTGGGACAGACACTATAGTGTCCTAGCTCTGCTAGCGATTAGACTACTTATCATGCCTGAACATCCACCCATCCATCGCATCCAGCACCGCATAGCAGAAAGTAAGCGTCTTCTCCACATATGTATCAGGCGGAGGACTCGTCTGCACGCCTATATTCCCCTCCTCGTCATATATGTTAGTCCACCACCACTCGTGGTTGCGCTGGATGTCTCTGCGTCTTTTGTCGTGCTCTACCTCGGTCTCTTCGGCGAAGCAGCGCTTCATGTCGGTGTAGATGGGCTTGCAGAACTGCGGCTCTTGCCCGGGGTGGTCCAGGGAACACTTTTGGAAGGAGTTGGCGGAGAGGTGACACTTCATACGGGCTGCTTTCATGCTTTCATTTCGAAGTTCTTGGTCACGATGACGCCGAAGGAAGTTGAGTTTCCAGGTCGTGCACAGGTACGGCGCAGTGGTTTTGACGGTGTAGTGGGCGGCCTCTGGCTCGAAGACAGGGCAGTACTTGCGGATGTAGGCGGCTTCTCGCTCCTTGAGCAAGTCTTTCAGCACCTGGTTGTAGTCCGACTCTATCATAATGACTAGTCTACTTAGAAGCCAAGGAGGCAGGCATTCGCTGACTGCTGTCCATAGGTTATAATGGAAAGAAGCTTCCCTCCCTATATGTCGATCACGTCTTTGCTGGCGCAGACAGCTGTGCTGAGTGGTCTGACGTACCGCGCCATCCGCGCTCGTCGCAAACAGTTCCTAGGCGTATGGGTGACCGTGGGCCTTACAATCGCTACTTTCTACAGCTACCAAACCACGGCGGAAGTCATTCACTCGCGCATGACACTGCCGGCCGTTCAGGCCAACGACAAGCCTTCTTAAGTAGTTAATGAGGGCAGACAGCAAGGCTGATATCCCACTCCCTATCACTACGTCCAGACTAAGTCCCCTGCGCACCATCACTCCAATCCGACCCACTGCCCACACTGAACGTTCCCTCTGGCAGCAGCCTGCCAGCCTGCTGAACCGCACCTTCGACTCCAAACTCCGCACCAGCAGCACCGAGCCCACCACTCGCCGCCTATTGGCCCGCCTCACCGAGCTCGAAAAACTCCACAGAGCCGACCAACTCCGCATCAAAGACCTCGAAGAAGAGGTGAAGTCACTGAGCAGAGACCTAGAGCGCTTAAAAACAGCCTCACAGGGAGCGTTAGGCGAGGGCGCAGACCTGCAGACTCTATATCACGAGCTCTTTCTGACGGATATGAAGAAGCAAGTGGACGCTGTCAACCGTGAGGCCTCGGGTTTCCGGGTTCAGTATGAGGAAAGCAGGAAGGAGCTGGAGTGGCTGAGGAAGGAAAGCGGACAGCAGAAGGCACTGCTCAGAAGGTATAGGGAGTATGTGGCGGACGTGCACGGCAAGCAGCAAACCCTGGCCTCAGGCACAGGCTCAGTCCTCAGTATCGGCACAATTGAGACAGTTGAGAGCAAAACACCAGGAGACCGGCACTACTCCCCGCTAAAGGCAGTGCATACGCTCAAGGCGGGAGTTCTGAAGCTACCAGCACTGGAAGAAGCTGTGAAATCGCTGGGAGACGCGAAGACCCTGCACTCGCTATGCTCCATCTTAGTGCGAACGACAGGGAAACTGCTGCCCTGGACTACTGTTTCGCTATACATCGTCGACCCTGTCTGTGTGGACATATACAGGAAAGGCAAGACTGGCCAGGTCTACCACTACCCTCTAGACAGCAAAACCACTCTCACAGGACACAGGGAAAAGGACTCAGAGCCTCAAGAGCCGCAGTTCCGCTCACTGTCTGAGGTATCGCATGGTCTACGGACTAGGGATTTAATGGTCATGCCGGTTTCCCAGGCGCACAGACTACTGCTCCTCATACAGTGTGCGGAAAACTCGGGCAACCACCACGGCTTTACCCAGACTGATGAGACTTGTGTGAGTATACTAGGTGGGTTTGGGGCGCTTTTTGTGCACTTGGCAGAGGCGAAGGACAGGGAAGAGACGCACAAAGGACATGTAGGGCGCATAACTGAACTGTGCACCCGGCTCTTCGCTGCACGCACACACCAGAAGTTCGCAAATACACTGCGAGCGGAGTTGCCCGGGTTCCTGGAGTTCGAGTACGCAGGAGTGGTGTTTTACGATAAAGACTCGCAGGACTTCTTCAGTCTGCCGCAGGAATCAGGCCGGGAAACCAGTTTTTCCTCTGAAGCAATTCGATTTCCGCTAAATATCGGCCTAACCGGGGAAGTATTCGCTACCAAAGCCACGCTAATAGTCGATTTGAGCACCAAATTGCAGCGGTACAACCCTGACATCGACAACATATCCAATGCACCCGAAGTCCGCAACATGCTTTTAGGCTGCTTAGTTACGCCTACAGGGATGTGTGTGGGCGTTTTGCATGTTGTTAATAAGTGTGGACGAGGGAAAATCACGCAGTTGGACAGGGAAAAGCTGGAAAGTCTGCTGCCGCTGCTGGCGGGCGTCATTGCAAACTGCAGCGAAGTGCTGGCCTGCCTGGAAGTGACCACCAACGTGCGGAAGTCCATGCGCCAAGTCCAAAGAACAGTGGAGCAAGCGGACGAGATGCGGTCCGACATGGACACCAGCGTCCTCCTCAGCCAAATCGCAGGGATCCGGCTCATCGTAAGCGAACTGAGTCGCAAGCGCCTGTAACAGGCTTAATAATATGCTGAGAATCAGGTATGCACTGCTGTTGGTGGCCAAACAGTGCTGCTGTGTGCACAAGGAACAGCACGCCAGCGACCACGAAAGCGCTATTTTCTTCACCAACACCTCCACAGCGAAGCTGACCATTGCCGAAACCGGGAAAGAGGAAAAATCGGACTCTCAGCCTGTGCTTCTGCTTAAAGTCGAAGCCAGTGACTGCGCAGAGCCGGGGAAAGAGTACAAACTGACAGCGCTGGGCCTGGAGGAGCCGATAAAGGGCAGAAGTGAGGAAACTGTGATTGGGACGAATGGTGCGACTTGTGACATTCTGGTGGAAGGCAGTGCTGAGGAGGTGCAGTGCCTTATCAAGTATGTGAGGGGGAAGTATGTGCTGGCAGACAGTACGAAGGGCACGTTTGTGAGAGTGAGTGAGAAGCACCAGCTACAAAATGAGACGATAGTGTCTTTCGGGTCCTCCACCGCCACAGTGGCTATATCCCCAGACAACACCCTGTCCCTGACCTTCTGGACAGGACCGATAGCCGGGCAAACCCGCACTTTCCCGGCTAAAGACGAAGTGCTAGTCGGCCGAATACCTACCGAATGCGCACTTCCAATCGACGACGTGAACATGTCTCGCCGCCAATGTGTATTCGCCTACAACCCGGCTTCCAACTGGACCCTTCGAGACGGCAACGGCCGTGGGTTTTCCAGCCAAAACGGCACTTGGTGAGCTCCATGTAGGGCGAACGTGACGGAAATCGAACTGGACCAGGGACTGATCTTCAGAATCGCGCAGACGCAGTTCAAGGTGAGTCTGGTGGACGGGTCGCAGCCCAGTCCTCGCTAACTGTAGCAGTAATATGGAAGCACTCCGCCACTTAGTGGACTCAGAGCCGGAGTCCACCTCCGTCTCCATCGAATTCGCAGACATCGAAAGTCTGGAAGAGCTGTGTCCGCTACTGCAAAGACTGCCCTGTCTGCAAGAACTCAGCCTGCAAGGGAACAATCTGTCCTCTTTGCCAGGCGACCTGTCCTATCTGTCCGCCCTGCGGAAACTCGACATCTCCAGCAACTCCTTCCCCGCTCTATCCCCGGCAGTCCTCACAGGACTCAAGTCCCTGCCCGCCCTTCGGTCACTGTTGTTCAGTTTTGATTCAGACAGTGACGAGGCAGCGCTGCTAGCAGAGCTGCCGGCGCTGACAGAGCTGAATGAGAAGGCGGTGCATATAGAAGTACCGTTGAAGAGTTCGAGGAGGGGTTCGACTCTCAGTACTTCGCAGTCGTCCATGGTGTCGGAACTGAGGGATACGCCTGCGAAGGAGGGTAGAGAGGGGGAAAGTAGGAAGGGGCCTGAGACTGTCATAGTGGAAATGATACTACCGGATATGAGTGAACTGCAGGAAACGGTGCACAGCACGATTAGGGCGCTTTTGGTGACTATTAGAGAAGCTGGCCTACCGGGACTGGACCTACGGACTGAAATAGAGGAAGGGGTGAAGGCAGTCCTTGCAAGGCAGGCAGGTAATCAGTCAATTCTGCGCACTGAACTCACCAAAGTCGCAAAAAGTGCCTATGTGTCAGTCCTCGGCACTGACAAGCTGCGTAAAGCCACTGGGCTAATCGAGGAATTGGCCCAATCAGCACTCGAAGAGGAGAAATCAGCCGCAAAACAACGAGAAACGCTGCTCTCAGGAGAGCTGGAGCGGGCCAATATCAGGGTAACTGCACTCACTGCTGAAAAAGATGTGCTTTTGATCCGGCTAAAAGAGGCCTCACAGGCTTTAGCTCAGGCCAGTGAAGGCTTCAAGGCGGAAATAGCAGTCTACGAGGGAAAACTCATGCAAACGGAAAGTGAAAAAGTCGCTTTAAGGACTGAAAACGGGGATTTAGCAGGCTTAATGGAGACTTTGAGGACAGAAAAAGCCGCTTTTCAGCAGGCCTTAAAGGATGCTGAGGATAGAACAGGGAAAAACCAGACAGACCAAAATAAAGGCCAAATCGAGGCTGAAAGACTACTAAAAGAGACCCGAAATCAGTGCGAAACTCTCGAAAATGCGCTTCAAGAAAGCAAAAGAAGGGAAGAAAGTCTGGCTGCTGCCCTGCAAACTGCTTCCAGCGGCTCTGAAGCCCACCAAACAGCGCTGCAAACCTTGCGGAATCAGCTGGAAAGGGAGGCTGAGGCAGCTGTGCAAGAGCAAGTTGCTCGTTTTACAGCTTTATCGGCGGACAAAGCTGCTTTGGAGTCTCGCTTTGCTCAGATTTCCGCTGATAAAGAAGAAATTCAGGCAGAATTAGCAGCATTTCGCATAAAAGCCGCTGAGGCTGAAATTCAGTCCCAAGCGGAAATTCAGCAGCTCCAATTAGCCCTCCAAGAAGCACAAACTGTCATAAAACCCCCTGCAGTTACAATGGAAAACCAGCAAATTCAGGTTGAAATGCCTTCGAACGAAGCGAATCTCCGCAGAGTCGTAAGTCAGTCTCCCAGTCGCAAAGTGGTATTTTCGCAGCGGAAAGGCCACACTAGAGTCCGCAGCAACGTGGAGAAACCCTTAAGTCTGCACCAACTCCTGCAGACAATTGCCACTATGCACGCTTCCAAGACCCACTTCGGCGGACAGAAAGAAACTTACATGGAACACCTGCAAGCAGCAATGCAAAAGACGTATGGACTGAAGGTAGACACTAGATAGGCCGTCAGTGCAGCTGCCTGCGCACGCATATTGACAGCGACAGAGATATACAAGGAAGGGGATTGCGACGTGGAGCTGTTCCGCAGGCTGGTGTACAGTGAAGTCGAGGACAAGTATGTGCGGCAGCATGAGTCTGTGCGGAAGCAGCTGCAGGACAGTCTGCTGTCCTCAGTAAAGGACAAGTACCCGCTCAAGCCGGGCAAGGAAATTGAGCAGATTTTCCACATGCATCTTAAAGGCTTTCTCAGTCTTTCCCAGGCGATGGAAATTCTAGCCCGGTTATTCCCTTCTAACGACCTGGAAGCAATAAAAGCCCTTTTAACGGACTTCGCACAGTCGAATTCCAAGCTAGACACGAAAATCCCCTATAAGGACTTCCTGCAACTCGTCCTTCGCTACGCTTTAGACCGTCACCAGACCTACTTATCCCCTCTCCTCGCCCTATGGAACCAGCAAGAAGTGACCCAATCGGGGAGAATCAGCCAAGCAGGGTTTCGGGAGGTGATGGGCAGACTGGGAGTGGAGGACCGCAGAGTCATAGGACTGCTCAGGGCTGCGGACCCGGAAAACGTGCAGACTGTCACCTTTGCGGGAGTGGTGGAGGCTGTGGAGAGCGAAGGCTTGCTGCGCAGACTGGGCAGTGAGTAGATTTAGGGTAGATAGGGATTTAGTCGCTATAGGTTTTGGAGTTTGAGGCAGTATGCTGAAAGCAAGGAAAAGACTGAGTTTTTGAGTAGTTTCCAACTGAATTTAGGAGAATTTCTCTCATATCCATGTAGAAACCGGGTAAAGTCTCGAATGTATATAAATGCCTGCATCGCTGCTATTCAAGTCTCATACTTCCCGCGTAATATGGCAGCCGCGGCTTCCCCCCTCCTCTCCCCAGACGACCTCTTCACCCACCTCCGCAACTCCCTAGGCATCACCCTCCAATCCATCGAAGACCTCCTCCGTCCCAAGCCAGAAACCCTACGACCTATATACGCTGAGCTACTTGCCATCTGCTATGCAAGGAACCACCAGGCCCTGTTCGGCAGTGGGTCGCTGAGAGCCTTGGAGAACGTGTCCTACCCCGACCTGGTGGAAGGGCAAGTGCCGGTTCCTGTGCTCTTTGCGAGGCTGAGGGAGTTGATGAGGAGGTTGAACCATTTCGACTTTCAGTTGAGGGATTTGCTGAGTCCGGATTTTAAGCGGACCCGCTTGGTGCTTTCGGAAATAGTCAACTTCTTGAAGTTTCGCACAGACGAGGAAATTGTGATGGGTGAAGACGGACAAGCAGTGAGTGCCACCGCCTTCACCGAGGAGCACGACCACGTCCAAGATGAACTCGCCCGAGTCCAACAAGACGTCCTGACTCTACGTCAGAAGCAACACGACCTGGAAGCCGTCGTAGTGCCAAAGCAGCATCGCATCCAGCAGCTGACCGAGGACAAGCAGCGGGCCGAGGACCAGCGCAGAGACCTGGAGTCAGATGTGCGTCGATTGGAGACGGAGTTGGGCTCGACGGAGGAGCAAAGCAGGCGAACTGGTGTACAGAACCAGACCTTGGAGGAGAAGTTGTCAGGGCTGGAGTCGCAAGTCACCACTTCTCCGGACCGCGTGAACAGTTCTTTGCTGGAGGCGCAGCAGGTGTATGAGCGGGAAGAAAGCCAAACGATGCAGTGGCAGGAAAAAGTGGTGCAGTGCAGTTCTCGCTACCAGTCCCTGCAGAAGGCGCTGAGTCGCTTGCGGGAAGGGCAGTTGGTCCTGGAGCCGTACCAACTGACAATAGCGGAAAACAAGCGACTGAAAGGGGTCATGAGTGAGCGAAATGCGGAGATATTGGCACTGGATAAGGAACTAAAGCGGCTGGAACTGAGTGTGAACAGCTACTCCCGGGAAAGCAGGAAATACGAAGAGCAGAAAGCTCGCACTCAAGCATCTAATGAGGCCAAATTGATAATGCTGGACAAGCAGAGAGAAGAGCGACTCAGTGAGCGAGTGAAGGAACAGCGGGTTCTAGCGGATTTACAGGAACGACTTTCTGTCCTTTCTAGCTCTGTGCAAATGCTGGAGGAGGCTATAGCGCAGTTAGAGGCGCAGCAGGCTGCGAGACTGTTGGAGCTGGTGGAACTGCATGAGAGACTGATGCAGGCTGTGGAGCGTTCAGGCACTGAGACAGGAAGCATGCTGGAGCAGGCAACGCACCATCTGTCCGAAAGTGTGTGCCGCAGCAGTTGAGGCAATACAAGTAGCACAGGGTAGATATTTTTAATGGGGTGCGGAGTCGGCAAATCAACTAAAGAAGCGATAGTGGAATCAAGCGTACCCTCCACCCTCGGGAAATCCAGGACAGAGAGAGTGATTGGGGGCGGGGACAAGCTGGCTCCAGAGGTAGTGGAGGGTCTGGGGCGCATTTTCAAGCGATTTGCGGTAATGAATGTGGGTGCCAGACCCCGCGGTAAGGGCAAGGACAAGGAGGGCGCAGGGGAAAGTGAGGGAAATCCGCCAGTTCCCAATACCACTGTGCAGCCGAAGGCTGAAAGCGACCTGCTGCCTCGGTCTGTCACGAAGCCGGCTCCTCCTTTGGACCTGGAAAAGCACGCAACTGAGGCAGCCAAGCCAACATATGAGGCTGATGGGCCGCAACAGGTGTTTGAGACCAGAAAAGAGGAGGAACAGACTGAGTCTTTGAACCCCACTTCACTGGTTGCAGCCGAAAAAGCCAAAACTCTGCTAGAAGAGCCGAAGGAAGGGGAGGAGGAGCGGGCTCCGGAGCCGAGACAAGCATTTGAGGAAGGGAACTTCTCTGCCGAGGACCAGAGAATCTCACCCGAGCCTCCGCGGCCCTTGGAATATAGTGACGACGAGGCGCAACCGTATGAGGATGAGTCGCTGCGACTTGCCCGGCTGGAGATGGAGCGCCAGGCACGCGAGGAAGCCGAGCGTCGGGCGGCCGAGCAGCGCTTACTTTCCGAAGAACAAGCAAACGCCCACATTGGCAAACTAGCGAGCATGGAGAACGAAGCCAAGGACATCCTTTCCAAGTACCAATAAGCTTGGGACATTAACCGTCGTGTCTACTAATAGTTTAACGGTACAATGTTCGTCAAGCGAAGCTTCAGTTCGGACCGCAATGCAGGGGAGCTGGGTGTGCCCTTCCCCCCGCTCTGTCAACTGCTGGCCCAGCACCATACTCCGCAGATCCGCCTGAGGGCAGTGCCGAGGACCTCACCTAGACGCTGCAATTCTTCCCGCCCTGTGCACCACCCTACAGAGTCTGCAGACCTGCACAGGTGTCGCCAGGTCCCCGCTTACACTGCAACAGAGGGAGTTATGGATGCAGTGGGGAAAAGAAGTGGAAGCGCACTGAGAAGTTCGTCTGCAGTGAGGAGGAGACCGGAGCAGAGGGAAGGGAGAGAGCGGACTGCAGGGGGCATAACCCCACTACGCTGCACAGTCGCAAAGCCATTAGATATCACCACCTCCGTCCGGCGCGTTTTGGACCTGATCAAAGGACCGACCAGCGACACGCGCGAACGGTCCCCAATGCGTTTCCGCAAAAGCCACCTCAGACGTCCAATCCACTCCCCTGATACCAAGCCTCGCTACCACCCTGCTCGCTTTGTTACTCCAGACAGTGTCCCTCATACTACGAGACTGCCTGAGCAGGTCGTTTTCCAGCCTAGTGCTTGTAAGGTGTATTTAGTTGACTTGAGGGTGCTGCAGGAGAACACGGTGGGGAGGCTGCAGAGGGAGATGGAACTTAGGAGGTTGGAGGAGGTGATGTTTGCGGAGGTGAGAGGGAACTCGATTTTGAAGAAACAGCCAGTTAAGGAGGGCGGGGAAAACGAGCAGCCGAAGTCAGTGACCTTCGCCGACATACCGTGCTAGATAAAATCAATGGCTGACACCCAGACAGTGACCACAGAGGCTTTCTTCGGCTTCATGGGAGTGACCTGCGCTCTCGTGTTCGCTAGTAAGCGCTATCTAGACCTGGGCTCTGCCTATGGCACGGCGAAGAGCGGAGTGGGCATTGCTTCGATGGGAGTGCTCAAGCCGGACCTGATCATGAAGTCTATCATTCCGGTGGTTATGGCGGGTATACTGGGGATCTATGGACTGATTGTGGCTGTCATTCTGGTCCAGAAGATCAACAGCAACGACTACACCTTCTTCAACGGCTACAAGCACTTAGCCTCAGGTCTGTGCTGCGGTCTGTCCTCGCTGGCCGCAGGCATGGCCATCGGCATCGTGGGAGACGCGGGAGTGCGAGCGAATGCCCAGCAGCCCAAGCTGTTCGTGGGCGTCATCCTCATTCTCATCTTTGCGGAGGCGCTGGGGCTGTATGGCCTCATTATTGCGCTCATCCTTTCGCAGTAGTAAGCTTTACGCCTCTTCGGTTCCCTTGGAAATAGCAGATTTGGAGAAGGATTGAGGCGGGCGGAATTGAGTCTCTCAGTATTTCCCTATTTCTCAGTACTTCTGCCTGTTCCAGCCGTCCTAGCACCCGCCTGTCTCTCAACTGCACAGATAGTGGCCTCTCCCAGGCAAGTCAGCTAAGGGAACTTGCCCAGTGTGCAGTAAATATGCACAAGCCCAGGTCTCCAAGCCGCAAGAAGCACGTGCTTAAGGAGTTCCAGTTCCCTGGAGGCCACCATCGAGCCAGCCAGACTTCCTCCCCGCTCAGTTTGACAGCAAAAGCTGATTTGGACTCCAGTCTAAAAGGCCATTTCGCCCAACTCGGGGTAAAAATCAGCAGCGAAACGACCACTCCCACCGCCTCCACCCCTTCCAAGCCCCTCCAACTCCGCCTACAAGACCCACTTCTCTCCTCCAAATTGCGAGACGTGCAGGCGGAACTCGAGCAAATGGCGACTGACTACCAGCACGCCCTGCAAGACAATGAATCTTTACGGCAACAGACAATTCTGTATGCGTCTTTGAGGACGACAGGGTCCGCAAGCACTGTTTTCGCCCCTACAGCGAGTAGAGATGATGAGGAGTTCAAGCAGTCTTTGGCGGATGAGTTCGAAAGCCTGAATGAACTGCTTTCGGATGCGCATATGAGCATGGCGTTGCTGTTAAATGAGAAAGACGACCTGCGGGAACGGATAAAAGCCACCAAAACGGAGCTAAATACGCTCAAGTTCCAGAATCAGGTGGGAGGGAGACCGAGAGACCGGAAGGTGGAAGAGCTGTCTGCGGACTTGACCAGGCAAAATGAGGATTTGAAGGCTGTGCATAAGGAAAAGCAGAGGGCGGAGGCCCGTCTGCAGGACGCTTGCAGGAAAGGGCAGGAACTGGAGGTGGAGACTAGGGCTCTTCGGGACAAAGTCAGCATTCTGACTAGGAGAAACACTGAAGAGTTCGGCTCGTCGGCGGAAATATATAAGAAACTGGCTGCTGTTCGAGGACTGCTGAGTCAGCAGGAAGAGCGGAACCGGAAGTTGGAGAGTCACCCTGAGAAGAAAGGGAAGAAAAGGCGCTGATATAATCTAGTTGGCAGAGCGCTGCTGGAGAATGTGCTGGGAGTGGTGGCTGCGGGGCTGGACTAGGTGGGTGTTGGCAAGGGCGCGGAAGGCTTTGCTGCCGGTTGCTTGCTGCAGGGACTTTATGTAGGCGAATTCTTCCTTTTTCTCTTTGACCATTTGAGGGTCTAATTCGAGCAGCACTAGTTTCCCACTGCAGTACTCCTCCAACCTCAGTCCTCCAAATATTATAACCTGCGACCCACTAGCCGCTATAGCAGCGCCCCAGCGGCCTGCAGGCTGCACTCCGTAGGTTACCACAGTCTCCCAGCGCATGCTTTCCAGGTTCAGCAGAGCCAAGCCCTGCACTGTAATAGTACTTCGTCCCACTGCATCATTTCTGCCCCCGAAAAATACTATAAATTTGGACTTTAGCGTAGCGCTATAGGCATATCGAGGCTCGGGAGGGGTTCCACTGATACTGGGTTTGGACCATTTTAGGTAGTAATCGTCGTCTTTTACATCTATTGGCTTGGGCTTCAGCACAAAAAGGTCATTTGTAGCGGTTCCGGCCTGGTTCGCGCCTCCAAACAGGTAAATCCCTGATGAAGTCTTAGTGAAGTTTTCGTCATAGGCACTAGGAATATGGAACAAATCGAAGTGAAACTGCCTCAACACGCTCAATTGATACGCAGGAACCATGCTCATTGAATGCCGCTTTCCCGGCTTCGCCCCACTGCTTTTATGCAGTCTCGGGACAAACCACCGCAAAGTCTCCAAATTCAAAGCGTGCAAATCGTCCAAAGCATTGCCGATTTCGTCCATTCCGCCATATACGAGCATAGTGTTGCCCACTAGTGTGCAGGCGTGGTTGCGGCGCACTGCAGGGGGCTGGCCCACTGTTTCCGCGGTTCTCCACCGGTTGGAAACAGTGTCGTACAGGTGGACGCGGTTGAAGCAGTTCCGCAGTTTGAGCATAGGGTTGTACTCTCCTGACCCGCCAAAGACCACCAGAGAGTTGCGGAAACACACCGCAGAGTGCTGGACTCGCGGCTCAGGAGGCGGGTCTCCCTCCTGCGGACTCCCTGGCCACTCCCACTTCCATATATCTGTATTTAGGACCTTTATATCGTTAAAGCGAGAGCGACATTCGCCCCCGAAAAGGTACGCTTTGCGGTTGATCATTGTGAGAGTCGCTCCAGTTCTCGAGCTGGGATTAAAGCCCAGTCCAGTCCTTTTCTCCCAAAACGCCTCCACAGATTTGACACTTTTGGCCCTATTCGCAATCTCCAGGAAGTCAAACTCCCCACTGCCAGAGTACTTCTGTATGAGTTCCTGGATCAAGTCCTTTTCAGGCGGGAACTGCTCCACCACTCTGTCCCTCTCTTTCTCCACAGCCGGAGTGCCATCTCCACTTTCCTCATCCAGCATACTGGTGTCAGCGGGAAAGTGGCGGAGTACAAGGCGGGGCATAGAGCCGGATCGTTCATGGCCGAATTCGGGCTTGATGGGAGGGAGGAGGACTTTTTGGGAGGTGTTGATGGAGGTGAAGGTGTCGGGGATGGAGGGAGCTTCGGAGCCGTTCCTGCGGAGGCGGGTTGGAGTCTCTCGCAGTAGTTTTCTCTTAGTGCGTACAATCCCAAACTTCCCTCTCGGCGGCAGACTTCTATGCGTGACAAAACTGGCCTGTCTAGCCTGCATTTCCATATGTTAATAGCTAGACAAGTTTGCTGCTATGATACCCCGTCCTCCTCGCCCTTCCCGACCCTGCCTCCTGCGGACTCGAGTGCTGGGAAAAGGAAGCGTCATAGTAGGGTCTCTGAGTGCGGAGGAGCAATTGGGAGGCCGCCAACTGCTGGGTGAGTTGGTCGAGGCGAGAACTGTGGCGGTTCAGACTGCTGACGATGTGGAGGTGCTGTTCTCGGCTGGAGGAGGCTTTGGAGTCCAGTGAAGAGCTGATGTCGGCTGAGGGGAGGAAATGGTTGATTGGCTTTTCGGTGGCGATGGAGCGGTCGAGGGTGGTTTGAGTGCCTGTGGCCAGCTTTTCCACACTTTCCTCCACCTCCTTCCTAGGTCTGAAATCACTATGAAAAGCCACAAAGTCGCTCATCACTTGCAGCACTTTGACCAACACAGACTCACAATCCCCACTGCCCACAGCCACCCTCAGGTCCACACTCACCGGCACCCTGCCTCTGTACAGAGTCCTCAGCTCCGGACAGGCCTCCAGTCGCTCCTGCACCAGTGCTAGGTACTGCAGCACTGTGCCTGCATCTTTTCCCTCTATAGCTTGGTAAGAAGGTGTGGTGTGGGGTGAGGAATGGGCAGATCGTTTCAATTCCTGCTGGAGAAGGACGTTTCTGGACTCTAAATTTGCCTTTTGGCTGCGAAGTTCTTCGAATTCAGCTTGGAACAGATTGGATTTCTCGTGCAGTTTCTCGTAAGCACTCAGTAACTGGTCTTTTTCGTGCTGCAGTCGGTCACTTCTGCGCGTTTCCCGCAGGAGAGCTTCGCTGAAGGTTTGTGCCTTCTGCTTATAGTGCTCCTGGGCCTCGAGTGCTTCTCTGAGAGCGATTTGTAATCCTGATTCGCTCTGACTTGCCCTTATAGGTGAGGCTTTGGACTGGGGAGTTTGAACTTCGCTTCCATCTTCCAGCGAAAACAAGTCAGGCGACTGCGCTCTAGTGGAGCTCGCCTTCCCAGCCATATCTAAGTTAAAAGTCCAGGAACAACCCCGCACTCTCAGTCGGCGGCCCCACAGGCTCCGTCGACTCCGGATACTGGTCAAAGAAGTGGGTGTCACTGGGGTTGGTGAGCTTCGGAGTCCAGGGCGGAGGGATTTCCCTGCGGTAAACAGCCTCCCAGCCCACTCCTTTGAACCAGCGGTGGGTCTTTATTTCTTCAGAGCCCAGGCGTTTGCAGCCGTAGCGCTTGGAAAGGTCTGCTTGGAGCAGCTTTTTCACGAGGTCTTTTACTATGGGACTGAATGGTTTTCCGAATTCGATCCTGCCGGATAGGATTTTCTCGTATATCGCATATGGGTTTTCGTCGTAAAAAGGCGGAAATCCAGCCGTCATTTCGTATATCAATATCCCCAAAGCCCACCAATCCACCTCCTTCCCATGCCCTTTGCTTTGAATTATCTCAGGCGCTAGGTACTCCGGCGTCCCACACAGTGTGAAAGTCCTGTCCGCGACCTCCTTAGCAAAGCCGAAGTCGGTCAACTTCACATGTCCGTACTTGTCGATAAGGACGTTTTCCGGCTTCAAATCTCGGTAGGCAATGTTGAGGCTGTGCAAGTACTCGAAGACAAGCAGGATTTCACTGGAGTAAAAGAGAGCCACGTCGTTCGCAAAGCGGCCTTCCTTACGGAGACGGGAAAACAGCTCTCCACCGCCTACGTACTCCAGCAGCATGTAGACGCAATTGGAGTCTTGGAAAGTCGCTAGCAAGCGGATAACGAAGGGGTGAGCGATTCGCTGCAGAATTGACTTTTCAGACTTTATATGGTCCACTTGCTTTAGCTTGAGAATGACGGTCTTTTTGAGCATTTTGAGTGCCATCGGAGCCGCTGAAGGGTTGTGCTTCAGGTGCACCAGCCGCACTCTGCCAAAAGTGCCAGTGCCCAACGTGGTGAGCAGGTGAAAGTCCCCAAGCGAAAACTGGCGACCTTCCTGAGAGTTCATTATAGTAACGACATCTCGCCTAAATCCAGCCATAATGGAATTTCCTCCTGAGCTTGACAGATGCAGACAACCTGGACTGACAAATCACGCAACTAATGCACTGCCAAATACTGCCGGAAAGGGAAGGAATGCAGTTTTGTGAGAAGGCGAAAGAGATACTTTCTGCTGAGTCGAATGAGAGGCCTGTGAGTGGCCCGGTTACTGTGTGTGGAGATGTCCATGGGCAGTTTCAGGACTTAATGGAGTTATTTGCCGTCGCTGGGAAGCCTTTGGACACCAATTTCCTCTTTATGGGGACTAAGTAGACAGAGGCTATAACTCAGTGGAATCCGTCACACTAGTAGTCTGCTTGAAGGTACGATTTAAGGACAGAGTGATGATAACCAGGGGAAACCACGAGAGTCGACTGATTACCCAGGTATATGGGTTCTTTGATGAGTGTATGCAGAAGTATGGAAATGCGATATAAAAAAACGCCTATACAGGTGCCGAGAAATCCCTCGCGACGGGTCAATCTGCGACCTTCTCTGGTCCGACCCCGACGACCGCTGTGGCTGGGGCATATCCCCGCGGGGCGCAGGGCACACACATTTGGCAAAGACACCTCCAAACAGTTCAACCACACCAATCACCTCAATTTCATATCCAAAGCGCATCAGTTGACGATGGAGGGGTATATACTTCCTTTAACTAGGAAAACAGTTGTAGAGACTGACCGAATATAAGCACTTAGTCAGTTGCTATAAAGAATCCCTCTCTTCACTCCTCCAAAATCTTCCTCTACCTACTCCCTCTACTATAGTTCCTTTCCCACCTCAGCCATCCCTCTATCGCGTTCTCACCTTGCTGACCCACTCCAATGGCCGTATTAACAATCCCCCAACCAATGGAATCCGCTTCCAGCTCCGGCCAACGATTCGCAGGCCGCCCCAAGACCCTGGTGTGCCATATCTGCGGACGAGAGTTCGGCACGAAGTCTCTGCCCATCCACATCAAAGCCTGCACTAAGAAGTGGGAAGACGCAGAGTCGCTCAAGCCTAGGAAGGAAAGAAGGCCGGTGCCAAGGGCGCCTTCAGACGCCCCGATTGGCTCGACGAGGGCGGAAATGGACCAGAGGAATGCGGCTGCGATGGCTGCATTTGAGACCCAGGCGATGAAGAAGTGTCCGAACTGTGGCAGGACTTTCCTGGAGGACAGACTGCCCATCCACCTCAGAAGCTGCACATCAGAAAACCCTCACAAAGCCGTAAACCGACCACAAGCAGAGCCTGAAGAAACCAAGCTCGCACAGCCCTCGGCTTTAACTCTCCAAGGGAAAGTGCCCCAGGCCAAGTCCAGGACCACTGCAATTAGCAGTCCTGCTCCAACAGCAGAGGAATACGCAGAAATGGACCTCAGACAGTGCACTCGCTGTGGACGGAACTTCGCAGCGGACCGATTAGCCAAGCACGAGACTGTCTGTGGGAAGTCCGGGAAGACGCGTCCAGTCTTCCAGTCCTCTGCGAAGAGAGCAGTGGACCCGATAATGACTGGGAGAAGACAGCAAAGCACAGGGAAAGCGGCCTCCACGGGGAAGTGGAAAAAGGAACATCAAGACTTCATCAACGCGATGAGGTATTCCAAAAAGGTGGAAAGAGCGCAGAAGGCGGGAGTGGATATTAGGACGATTCAGCCCCCGCCGTCCTCTTCCGACTACAGTGACTATGTCAATTGTCCGTACTGCGGGAGGAACTACGCTCCGCAGACTGCGGAAAGACACATCCCGAGATGTGCGGGGATCGTGAACAAGCCCAAGCCGCCTCCGTCCCGGCGTCTGCTAGCTGCGAATCCAGTGTCCTCCAGTACAGCTCGCATTTCCGGCAGTCCCAAGCCGCCCACCCACAGTCCCAACCCCAAGCCAGTGGGCAAAAGCCCGGGTCCTCGGCAGCAGACAGGCTCAGGCATAGCCCGCAGCAGTACAGAAGCAGTGTTTCGGAAGGTGTTGAAGCCGTGTCCGAGTTGCAGGCAAATGGTCCCTGGAGACCAGCTGGAAAGCCACCTCCTGGCCTGTGCGAGTCCGAAGCCACAAGCTGTGAAAAGCACGACCTTGCGAGCGCCTACCGGAGGACTAGGCGCGAAAAGGGCGTCTGGGAGTTCAGCGGAAAGGCTAAAGCCCACTACAGCCAGACAGCAGGGCAGTGCACAGGAAAGCGGGCAGGGGAGTGCCGGCTTGAGGCTGTTTTGCACTATGTGTGGAGGCAGGTTTGCGGGGGAAGCCAGGTTCTGCGCGTCCTGCGGGACTAGAAGGTAGTAGGCATCTTAATTGGTGAGGTAGCGTGCAGACAGGCTATTCTACGTGTGATTTGCTGTAGGCCTGGGTAAATACTCACAAAAGTTACGAATTGCGGCTTTACTAGTGTGTGTTCACTGCTAGGTACTATAAACACTCACCTATAGCCAAGTCAAATAAGTGACAATTCCAACAACAAAGCAGCACTCTTGCTAGGTCTTCGTAGCTCTGTTGACTACAGTTCCAAACCCTACTTCCCTTTCGTGAACTCTGTATCTGCTCCTCCCACCCTCCAACTCCACTACATGATAAGGTCTACACTAGTGACTTCTTCCTAGTTTAAAGGCTCTAACTGTCTGTAATATCTACAGCTCAGTAGCCTCCCAGCAGTCTCAGCACTAGAAAGATCGTAGCGTTCTCCGTCACTCCGTAGTCTCCAAGCGTCATTTCATCCACCAGCGGCTTCGCCCCGTACACCAAAGACTGAAATCGCACTAATGTGCCGTCTTTATCCTGAATTTTCTGCTTGAGCTGCTGCACTGTCGTGTCTGCGGCTATTTCGAGTAGCAGGTTCCGCCCTGTCACTGTCTTTATGAATATTTGCATGAAGGAGTTCACGGGTATGGACCGAGTCTAGGGTAAGATGAGGAGTCCGGGGGGATTTAGGTGGTAATCGAATAGAGACCGTAAAACTAAGAAATTGAGGTGTATTTGGGACTTTCTAGAATGTGGGTGGGTGAGACGAGGATTGAGGTAGGATTGCTAGTGGACTGGAAGGCTTGGTCCTTCTCGTCTTATGCTAAACCCTCGCTATGGCCCTTATCAGGCCCTGATCAGTCATCAATAGTACCACTCCATGCGGAACACCAAGAAAGAAAAGCCGCACTCCCCACAGCGACCGAAGGAACCCCGTCGAGCCCCCAACAGACCCAACTCCAGCGAGCACTACCAACAGCTGCTAACCTTGCTGAAGTCCGAAGACCCGATGGACGTCCTGCAAGGAGTATCTCAGCTCAGTTCCGAACTCGTGATGGCGCAAGACGACGTGCTGAGTTCCTTCCCCCTGGACCTGATGACACCGCCGCTAGTGGAGTGTCTGCAGCGAGACGGCATCGAGGACATCAGCCTGTATGCGTTGAATTGCCTGAACCAGCTTGCAGACGCTGTGCCGAACGTGTGTAACATCATAGTGGCCACAGGCGGCATTCCCGTGCTCTGCACCAAACTCATGAACCTCAGTTACATCGACGTCAGTGAACAAGCAATTAAGCTGCTAGACAGGTTGTCGTATGAGCACGCTGCTGTGATCCTGCAGGAAGGCGGCTTCTCAGCACTGCTCAACGTGCTGGACTTCTTCGAAATGGCAGTGCAGCGCACAGTGCTCGGCATTCTAGTGAGTGTATCGAGGGCTGTGCCCAGTGAGGAACTGTACCAGAGGGAAGTGGTGCCGACTTTGCCTGTGTTGGCTTCTCTGCTGTTGTACCGCTCACAGGAGGCTGTGGCTATCAATGAGGCGGCTCTGGACTTCTTTATAGGGCTGGTGGAGAGTTTGGAAAGACTGGCGAAGGGCGCGTCCGAACAACTGGTGGCGGATTTGGACCTAATCCACAGTCAAGGAGTGGTCCGCAACGCCATGGAATTAGCGCAGACGGAGAAGTCGCTTCTCCCGCCCTTCTTCCGTCTACTCAAAGCGCTCAGCAGAGGCTCCGCCAATGTCCTGATCGAGTGGCTCCACATGGGCGGCAGCCAAATGCTGTCCCAGGCGTTGACAGTTGCAGAGGGCGAGGGAGATCCAGCGATGGGGGAGTACCTGCTGGATGCCCTGCAGCTACTAGAAAGTGCATTTCCCAGTGTTTCCGACTCCAAGCACCCTGTAAGCGACTCTGCCCGAGACGCAGTGTTGAACGCTCACCCAGACCTGCTGACGTACCTGGGCAGAATGGTGATTCCGAGACTGTTTCCGCTTTATGACCGGTTCGTGAATAAGTCGATCAAGCAGCTTTCTTTGGATATACTGGAGAAACTCGTGGCGAGGGAGGAACTGCTGCCGGACCTATCGCCGAAGCTGCTGGCGGATTTCATCTCGGAGTTGCTCACTAGTCGAGACATCAATATTGTCCGCAAGGCACTCAAAATCGCCATTCTGCTCTACCGCAAAGTGCCCGACCAAGTCTCCCGCTTCTTCGCCCGCGAAGGCGTAATCTACCGTGTGGAGCAGCTGCGAGACCCAAAGACCAAGCGAGAGTGGGTGCTGACTGGCCCAGTGGTGAGGGAACCTAGGTCTCGACTGAGACACATGCTGGAGGGAATGCAGGGAGGTCTGGACTCCAGGAACTTGGACCAGTTCCTTATGTTCCTCAGGAGGAGGGAAAGGGCGACTGCGGATTCGGACCCGCCGCTGCCTGATAGACTGAAGCGGTACATGTCTGACCCGCAGACAGACCCCTTGGAAGTGGCGAAGGCGGAAATGGACAAACTGGGCTTCGAAGTGCTGCTCTTCCACCAGCGCTTTGGGAAAGAAGCCTACGGCCAAGTACTCAACGAACTCAAAATCGTATCCAATTACTTCTTTTCCACTACTAGTGACAACCCAGAGCCTCACCTGTCCACCTTACTGCGGCTAATGAGCAACGGAGACACTGTATCCGCCTACGAACTGGAAAGCTCGAAAGTGGTGGACGGACTATGGCGCTGGCTGACCTGTGCCCAAGACTTAGAAGAGTTCCACGCCAAGAAACTCCAAACCGTCCTAATTCGCACAAGAGAACTCCTCAAGTGCGTATTCCGAGACAACGGCAACGGAGACACCAGCTACCCCGCTTTGGTGAGTCTGCTGGAAGCCATGGTGAAGTGCAACCAGCAGCTCCCAGTCACACTGTACGAGACAGCAGCAGGCTCCAGCACCATTGCGGGACTCAGAACACTGTCGACACGAGTGGCTGTGCAGCTCATATACACTCCTGAGCCACTGAATGCTGAACTTAGTCCTGAGGAACGGGGTGATTTGGAGGCGATTAATGCACTGTTCACTCAGGCTGGACCGCTGTGCATTACGCTTGAGCAGTACCACAGCTTTGACACGATTTCAGATATCCTTTCCAAGGTCAGGTGTGTGGAGGACCTGGAAGCCTTCCGCAACAGTTTCTACCGCTCTGCCAGTGAAATCAGAGGAATTAACCAAGGCCAATTGAACCTAATCCGACAGCACCTGAGACTGCAGCAAATGATGAGTGAAAACTTCGACTTGGCCACAAGTCTGGGAGAGCTAGGGGTGAGGTTGGAAGGCAATGAGGAACTCCTGAGTGAGTTGCAGGAGCAGTTGAGGCCAGGGGAGGAGGAAGAGACTGCTTCGCCTAGTGAAGAGGTCGAAATTGCAGCGGTAAGGAAGCAAAGCATGGCGCTTTCCGCTAGCTTTAAGGCTGTTTTAGCAGTCAGTGGAGTGGAAATTGAGCCCCACTGCACTCTGTTCCACGCATTCAGCCGCTACCAGGACCACCCATCCGACGACCCTTTGCCTGTCACCTTCAAATACATCAAAAACGAGCAAGTGACTCGCAGGGAAGAAGCCCGATTCCTCCAAGGTAGCAGCATCATCCTTTGGAGTCTGCTGAAAGAAGCGTCCCAAGTAGGCGTGGACTCAAATGACCCCTTGCACCCGCCTCTCCGCCTGCTCAAGTTCCTGCACTCCCTCAACCGCCTGCTCCCTGCACTCTTCTCCAAGTCGTCATTTCTGTTCGCCAATAGTGAGGAAGCAGTCGGCACAATTAAGTATCCGCTGCCTGCCAGTGCCTTCCAGTGCGCGAAGTTGACCGCTCTCCTGGGCAAACAGACTCAGGACGTACTGGCAACTGTGGGCCACACCGCTTCCCAGTGGGTCTGGCGGCTGCCCAGAAGTTGTCCCTTCCTCTTTTCCTTCCCCACGAGACTGGACCTCCTGAAAAGCAGCGCTGTGAACCCAACGAAAGGACTCCAATTCTACTCCAACCGCGTTAAAATGACAGGCGAGCAGTTCAATATCCGGCTTCCTCGACACAAAGTGCGGGTTTCCAGAGACCACATCCTCGACTCTGCCCTGCGTGTAATGAACGACAAGACACTGCTTCAACTCGGCACCTTAGAATTCGACTATGTGGATGAAGAGGGCACTGGCGCAGGGCCGACCCTGGAGTTCTACTCACTCACTGCGAGGGAAGTGAGGGGGTTGAAGGTGTGGAGGTCCACTGGGGAGGACTGCGGTCTCTTTCCTTCGCCTGTAGTGGGGGAGGACACTGAGGAAATGTTCGAGTTCCTGGGCAGGTTCATTGGCAAGGCGATTGCTGACGAGAAAGTATTGGATTTGCCGCTTTCTCCGGCCTTCTGGAAACTCGTGTTCTCGCAAGCTCTGACTCTGTCAGACCTGACCTACGTGGACAAGAGCCTGCACAGGTACCTTAGCGACCTGCACGAAGTAGTGGCACGCAGACACTGGATCCAGACCAACCCCAACTTCTCCCCCGAGGCCCGAGAACGGCAGTTGTCGCAACTCACCTATAAAGGCACTCCGATATCCAATCTGACACTCAACTTCACACTGCCTGGGTATGACCTGGAGCTCAAGCCGCAAGGCAAGGACGAGTTCGTGACACTGGATACACTGGAAAGCTACATCCAACTAGTGGCGGAGACCACGCTAATGCAGACCACGCAGGCAGCCGCCTTTCGCAAAGGGCTGGAAGTGCTCGTGCCCGCTGAGAGTCTGAGCGGGTTCACAGGGGAGGAACTGGAGACGTTGGTGTGTGGAGAGGCAGCTTCAGTGTGGGACTTGGACATGCTGCAGGAAGCCGTAGTGCCCGCCCACGGCTACACCAAGAGCTCCGCAGTCTACCAAAACCTCCTCCTCGTGATGACGCAGCTGAGTGCGCAGGACCAAAAGACCTTCCTGCAGTTCGTTACTGGTGCTCCTCGCCTGCCAATGGGAGGCTTCAAGGTACTAAATCCTCCTCTAACTGTCGTGCGGAAGGACACCAACGGCCCCTCTGACTCCTTTCTGCCCTCAGTGATGACGTAAGCATTACACAGATGTCAGAACTATCTGAAGATACCCAACTACTCCTCGCTGGAGGTGCTACAGAAGAACCTCAAGTACGCCTTCACTGAGGCGCATGACATGTTCCATCTCTCGTAGTTAGCACTAGCCTTTGCCCGGCACCAGCTTCCCTGCACTGCCCAGTCCCTTCTCCACGGGCTTTGTCTTCTTGCCTGCTGCATGTCTTTCTGGCCCGGCAGGAGCGTGCTGAAGCGGCGGGAGAGTGCCCTTCCTAGTCTTCGCCTGTTGCTTCCTCATTCTCAAGTCCTTAATACTGGGCCCCAGTCCCTGGCTCTCGGCTGTGAGTATCCACAGTCCTTTCGCAGCGGCGATTTCCTCGAATTTAGGAGCGTTTGAAGGGTTTCGCTCCTCTTCCTGCCCAAACTTCCAAAAGTCGAATTCGTCCCTTGGCAGTGCAAGGGACTCCGTCTGAATAGCAGCTGGGGCGGACTCAGCTGTGGGGATGGAAAAGCTGGATTGGGGAGTGGGCTCTCTCACTATGGGAACTATCCGCTCTTCTAACTCTGCTTGAAGCACTGCTAGCTCTGTATTTCTCTCTGCCAGTTCACGCTTAAGTTGCTCGATGATTTGTTCCTTTTCACTTACACTCCTGGTCAAGTTCACGATTTCTGCATCTCTCGTATCGACCTTAGCAGGCTCCTTCTTCCCAGTGCTCCCAGTGAATCCTACGAAAATGGAAAGAAGCGCCCTCAATTCCTCATAATTCCCTGTATATACTTCAGCAGGCTGGGACTGGTTTAGCTGCGCATTGGACTTATAGATACAAAAGTTCTTTAACCGTCGCTTGAACATACCCTCTGTGATATTGCTCACATCAATCAGGTCCTCGAAGTCCGCACTTCCATACCGAGGGGCGGAAAACCACTGTATCCCTTCAGATAAATCCACCTGATACCGTTCAGATAGAGCCGTTATTAAGGTCGAAATTTCCCTAAGGCTCATCTGGGAATTGGCTCTTGCGATGTCTTGATAGGCGTCAGTTACTTGGGCGGTGTCTTGCCCTTGCAGGTGTTCCGCCAATGAGACATAGGTGAAGGTTTCTGTTACTTCCGCAGGTAGTACTTGACTGGGAAGCAAGGGAAGTAGGTCCTGTGGGAAGGTGCTGAGGCGCTGGGTAGCCTGGTCTCCCACAATAACTACCAATTGCGGAGTTCCCTCCACTCCCAGTCGTATGCTTACTTCCGACCCCAAGCCTTCCGGACCAATCCACAATACAGTAGCTGCTTCCTCCACCCATTCAAACCCTGCTTCTTGCTCCGGGCCTACATATATACCAAGCAAGGAAGTAGTGGGATGGGCGGCTAACTGCAAAGCGCCTTGTGTGAGCAGCTGAGGGACAGAGTCCACGTCGAGCTGGGAAAAGAAATAGCAGAGTGTGACAGAGTCCAGGGGCAAGGGCCAGTCCACAGCTTCCGGGGAGAAGAGGCGGTAGAGCTGAAGAGCGCCTGACATTTATATGGAATTTAAGCTCGAAACTGCTGTTATTTGCTTTTATAGGGCTAGTTTTAGCTTGGATGGACTAGTCTGGACTTAGTAATAGAGACTTTAGTGCTGTACTACGTACCTCGCTTGCCTAAAAGCGCATGGACCGACTCACCATATACTCTTTTATAATGTCACTTCTTCCATATATCTGTCTCTTACGAGGCTGTATTATGGCCCTGGGGCAGTGCTTAGACCCGATCCTTCCTCTTTCCCTTCAGTGCTCAAACAACAGAGGCTTCAAGGAGTTTTGTTGCCATTTAGCCTGAAAGTTCTACACTAACTCACCCAAGTGACATTGCCGCAACTCAATGGTGGCTGTTGACTCCTTGTTGACCCTGCATTCTGCCGGGACTCTGGGGGAAGTGCTAGCCTTACAGCAGCTCATTTCCATAGTCCTGTAATTAGCGGCAGAAACCCTAGGCTAATAAATGGGCTGTGGGGCCTACGGTCGTCTCTCTGCAGAGAACACTGAACTGGCCACCAAAGTGACTGAACTATCCAAGGAAAAGCAAGAGTGGTACGACAAGGACAAATTGGGACTCACGGTGGAGGTCACTCGCATGAGTCAACAACTCACTGAAGTGACTGCCGAGAATGAACGACTGAAGGAAGCCCTTCGCCAGCTTGATAAGTCGACTTCTTCCTCCACAAGCGACGATTCCCTTTCCCGCATCCTGGAAATGGATCAGCGCGATGGGGACGAACTCCTGCGCACTTTGGCCCAAGTCCATGCTCAGTCCAGGTCCGAAATCCAAAGCACTCTCCAGCTCTCTGAGGAACTAAACGACTCCAAGCGCACACTCAAGGACTACTCCGACTACTTCGCCACTCGCTTCCAAGTCTTCAAAAGTGGCTGGACGGCCTATGTGCGGGACCAGGAGCAGACGAGGGAGGCGGTGGGGAGACTGAGGGACTCGCTGGGGGAAGTGGTGAGGACTGTGGAGGGCAAGGCGGGGCAGGAGAGGGCGGAGGCGATTGGCAGGCAGAGACACAGTCTGGAACAATGTTCGAATGCAGATTTCCTCGATGGCTTTCTCGCTCTTTCTCAATTAATCCAGCAAACGCAAGCGGACTACTACACCAAGCGACTCGAGGAAAGCGACACCAGCGCTCTGCAGGCCAGTCTCAAGCAGCAAAACGACACCCTGAGCCAGCAAGTCTCCAGCCTCACTTCCACTCTCGACCAAATGAGGAGTCAGACCGCCTCTTTCCGCAAGATCCGTCAACTCAAGTCGGTCTGGAAGGCGGAAACTGCTGGACTGCTGGCAGAGGTGAAGACTCATGTGGCGCAAACTGGCCTGTTGGTGGCGGAGTATAGCCGGAAACTGCAGGAAAGTAATGAGCAGTGGCAGGAACTAGCGAAGAGGTATGAGGGGAGGGAAGTCAGGGCGGGGGAGGAAAAAAGGGCGCTGGAAAATAGGCTGAGTGCGATGGAAACTGCCTGTGCGCAGGCTGGGGACCAGAGTTCAAGCTTACTAGTGCAGTTGGAGACGGAAAAGAACCAGCTGAACGCTCAAATTGCCTCACTGACGTCAGAAAAAGAAGCACAAAACGCTCAAATTGCCTCATTGATGTCAGAAAAAGAAGCACAAAACTCGCAAATTGCCTTATTAGCAGGCGAAAAGGACCAACTTAGCAGTCAACTGAGTGACTCCCTGGGGAACTGGGACGCTGAAAAGACCTCTTTGCAAGCGCAACTCAGCGCCCTGTCTTCCACCTCCGCTTCCCAACTTTCTCAGTCCCTAGAGAAGTGCACTTCCCTCGAAACCGACCTAAAGGCCGCTAGCGACCAAGCGACTGAGCTGAATAATCAGCTCCAAACCTGCCAACAGCATTTACAGTCCTCTGAAGCCCAGTTGAAGGCGAGCATTTCCCTCTCAGCGGTGGACAGCCTCATTTCCCAGTTCTTCTCCGACTTGAGAGAAGCAGAAGAGACACATAGTGGGGCAGTGCGGGGACTGGTGCGGGAGGGAACAGAGGTTTGTGAGGTGAAGGTAGAGGTGAAGACTGTGGCCTCTGCAGAGCAGCTGGAGGAAATGATGAAGGCGGCGGTCACGGAGGTAAAGGCGTACTGGGCCTGGGATGGCGAGTTGCTGCTCAGCTGGAAATCCGCCTTTGAAGCCTCAGCCACTGAGCATCAAGTCTCAGTTGCCTCACTGACAGACTCTCACGCCACTGAAGTTGCGGCTTTGCAGGCCACTATTTCGGACCTGCAGTACCAGCTGGACACCACTATTCAGACCCACTATGCGGAAACCTCTGCACTCAAGGCCAAAATCAAGGGACTCAATGAGGATTTTGACGTCACTCGGAAGGAACTGCAGAACACCACGGAAGAGCTGGAGGCGAAGACAGCCGAGTTCGAAGATTATATAGAGGTGAAAACGAGCGAAACCGATACAATGGCCGCAGCACAGGAGCCCCTGACTGAGCAGCTGAGAGAAGCCACTGACCAGCTAATTGCCGCACAAGACAGTGTGAAGCAGTTAGAGACTGAAAAGGCGGCTTTGATAGGGGAGCGAGACTACGCCAATCAGAAACTCACCGAGTATATGGACAAAGCCAGCCAACTAGACTCCCACATTGAAAGTTTGCAGGGCGAAATAGCGGGGTTGAAGGCTGGAAGCAGTGCAGGCGGAGTTGAGCCTGTGCCAGAAGCCGTAGACACTCCAGAGGAACCTGATAAAGCTGAAGACAAGCCTGTGGATGGGAGCACAGACGCAGGCAGTCAGGAGGAGTTCAAGGGGGAACAGTTGAAGCCGGGACGGCAGAAGGGAGGGCGGAAGGCTCGGAGAAAGTAGCTAAGTGCGAGGCCTGAGGCTGAAAATGGCAGAGGGGGACTTGGCGCAGGGCTGCAAGGACGACCATTCACTCAGTCTGAATAATGAGTCGTTCCCGGGGGAGACAGATGAGGTCCCTAGTCCGATTCACAGAGACACACCCAGCGATTCCTTCCCTGCTACTCCCTACGACCCAGTCGACCGAACCCGCGTGGACTACATCCCTATGTCCAGGACTCACTTCACCCGGGAGTCGCCTAGCATCGAAGTGTCTCCCCGGGTCTACACCCTTTCCAGCAGTGTGAGGAGCAGTAGCAGTCTGTTCAAAGCCAACACCTTCAATTTAGCCAATGTCTCCACTGGCTCGGTCCAGTCCCTGCCGTCAGAAGCGCTCAGCCACATAGTGGAGCAAAGGAAAACTACCCTTAGGACTGAACCTCAGGAGGCGAAACGTCGCTATTACGGAGACTTGGCTGCACCAATATATGAACGAACGCAGAGGTGGAGGAACAACAGCACTTCCCGACTAGAGACTATCAAGGCCCAGAACTCCGCTTTAGAGGTCGCTGAATGCAGCTTCACACCCTCCTTAGCCCCCAAAACCGTGGCCTATTGGCAGCCCTCCGATAGCGTCTCCGTCCGAACTCACAAGTGGCAGCAGGAAGTGGAAACCAGGCAGCGCCAGGCTAAGGTAGGCACTAGACAGGCTCGAGTGGAGGAAGAGACTCACTCTGAGTGTCCGTTTCGACCTACTCTGATGCGGGGGGACCAGGACTGCCGTAGGGAGGAGTTCGATGGGAAGAAGTTCTATGCGAGGACTGTGGCTTGGCAGCGGGAAGTGCAGATTAAGGTGCAAAGTCCCAAGGCTGAGAAGCTCCCGGAGCCTGTTATTAAGGAGAGGAAAGTCTTTGTTCGGCCGAAAGACACAAAAAAGGCAGAAATCGATACTGAATTGGCAGACTTCAAAAGCCATGCAGCCTCCCTGAGCAAGCTGCTGCAGCAAGGCCCTCTCTCAGTCCCCAAGCGAGTGGCAGTGTCCACCCCCTCAGTCAAGCTAAAGACGCGGGAAACCAGCAAAGCGGACCTGCGGCAAGCCCTGCTCCAAGCCAAAATCGCCTTCCTCGAGTCTCAAGTCTCCAGTGTGCTGCGAGGCTCTCTCTCGTCCTAGCTGTAAGCCTATCTAATGGACTACCTGCGGAAAAAGAACTACGCAGTGGTGTCGGCTAGTGCAGCGGCAGTGGAGAACGTGGCGAAGCCGGTGGCAGTGCAGACGCATAGGATGGCGATGGAGGGGTCGGAGCAGGTGTACGGAGGGGTAGTATCAGTGCTGGATAAGGTGGAGAAGGGGACTGGCAGCAAGCTGAGTTGGGTGAGTGGTATTCAGCTGACCAGGCCGCTGAAGAGAGCGACGAGGTGGGTGCAGCAAGCGGTCACTGCGGGTCTGGAGTACAACCACGAAACCGCTATGCAGACTTGGGACATGATTGAGGGGGGACTCACGACTCAGCAGCAGGACTTGGAGGCGGATTTCAAGAGAAAAGGCGTGGAGATTGGGGACAATTGGGTCTTTTCGTCGGAAAACCGGATGTTTATTAGGCAAATTTCGCAGTTCATTGCGACGAACACTGCAGATTGCCAGCATCTCTCGCCCAGCAAGGTCTGGCAGTACTTGATTGCCTACGCCATCCTGCAGACTACAGCCCGCACAGCTGTATGGGAAATGCTGTACGAGCCCGACACTCCTCCAATCCACCAACTCCTGCCAATGAGCCATTTCAGCAAGTACGCAGTCGGCATATACGGCAAACTACTCGTCAACTGCCTCATGAAAAAGCGGAAATTAGACGTTTTCCTGTCTATCTCCGAGGAGCAGATCCTTTGCGAGCACGCCCACATCACCCCTGACCAATTCGTGTACCGCCACTTCGACTCCAGCAAGCACTTGTAATTGCCAGCCAGACCTGCACATGCAGTAGTGGTAGACTCTGAGCAGAAGGCCTTAGTGGTGATCATCAGAGGCACGTTGTCAGTGTTTGACTGCTTGACGGATTTGAACGGGGAGTATGAGGACTACGCGATGAAGGATCATGCGAGTGGGGAAGTGTTGGCGGTGGGGAAAGTGCATAAGGGCATTATGCAGGGAGCGGTGAATATCAGTGAAAGTGTGAAGTCGCATGTGTTGGAGTATATGGCAGCGCACCCTGACTACCGAATTGTCATTACAGGACATAGCTTGGGAGGCGGGTCTACTGGTCTATTGGCTTTGTACTGGTTTTCTGACCCGGACATTATGCGATATGGCTTTCAGGCCTATGCGCTGGCGCCTCCGTGCACGAATTCGCAAGAGTTCACTCCGTTTCTGAAGACTTGCTGCGTTTCCTGCGCTTACGGGAATGATATAGTGGCCAGGGCGTCCCTTGGGGCCATTCGCGACCTATGTGAGATGCTACTTGCCTTCGAGCGCTTAGACGTAAGTCCCAGTCAGAAGCAAGGCCAGCACCTAACTGCCGGACAAATAGTGAGCAAGAAGTTCTACGGACAGCCAGCCCCCACAGCCGACATGCTGTCTCTATATGTCGACATCAAGGACCACTTCTCCACCTTCAAGCTAGTACCGCCTGGGTTCATCTTCCAAATCTTCAAGAAGAAGAAGCTAGGGGCGTCGAAGCTGGATTTAGGCCGGAGGGAAGTGGTGGAGTGTGAGAAGTATGTGGGTGCCTTCCTTAGAGGCGAGTTCTTCCAGGAAATCATCTTTTCCAAAACGATGCTGAGTGACCATATGCCGAACCTATATGAACAGGCGTTGCAGCTGCTCAGTGGAGAAATAGCTGCGTCTGCCGAGGATGAAGAGCAGGAAGAGCTGGCGAAACTGGCTGTGCAGGCCCTGGCTCCTGCTTCCGAAGAAACCAAATCTGAGGATTAGGTAAAGTCCCTAAAATGGAATATCAAACAATTCCCCATAAACCACCTCAGAGGCCTCCCAGCAAGCACAACTCTACAGGCTTTGCCAGCATAGGAGCACAGGTAGCCACCAACTCTCTACGACCCACAGCTCTACAAGCAGGTCCTCAGTACTCCCCACATTCTACACCTCTATCCACTAGCTTGGGTACTGCTGCTAGACAGAATCAACTGTCCTCCGCAAAGCCAGTGGCTAGTGGTGTTGAGGGAAATCGAGCAGTCGTGGGGAATGGGACACAGGAAAGATATGGAGTGCCGACTGTGAGTGCAATGAAGCAAAGCGAAGATGCAAAAAGAAACGTGGGAGGAAGTGAAGCGCAGGGAAAAGAGGGGGAAACGCTGGGAAAGCCAGGGGAAACTGTAGCGATGATTGATGTGCAGGCCAAGTTAGAGGCTGAAAATAAAGCCAAAGGAGAGGCTAAACTGTCGAAAGAGCCGCAGATTCTCCCTGACAGATCTGTTACAGTCCAGCAGGGCGAGACTAAGGCTGTGAAATCTTTTAAAGATTTGATAATGACGCAAGGCGATATGGACGGGAAAAACCACCAAAGAAAGCTGAAAGTCCTGGAAGACTCCACTCTAAAGCCTGCAGAATCAGCTCCCAAGCCCACTCCCAAGTCCACAATGGACCCCATTGCCTCTGTTTCTCTTCACCACCAAGATTCCAACCACTCGGTTCCCACTTCAAAGACCTCAAACCCTTCCCAACCCTTCACCAAAAAAGACCCATCAGACAGTCTTATATCCCAATCCACTACGGAAACCCTCACCCGTCCACCCTCCGCAAGGAAACGCCCCGATTTCAGCTCTGCAGGACAGGCTACTTTGAGCCCGAACGTCGAAGAGCAGAGAGCCGTGGGACTGCGCAACTTCGGCAACGTCTGCTTCATGAACGCAGTGATCCAGTGTCTGTTCTTCACTCCAGGGATCCAAGCAGCCTTGCAGGGCGAGCTGAATCCCGCAGCCAAGACGGGAGGCCAGTTGGTGAAATCAGTGAAAGAGCTGATGGCGAGTATGAAGCAGGGACGACAAGTAGCGCTCAGTGTGATGAATGTCAAGGGGGTTATTAGCACTGTGGCGGCGCAATTCAGGGACTATGAGCAACATGATGCACAGGAGTTTCTTCGCTTTCTGCTAGACGCTTTGCATGAAGAACTCAATCGAGGCAGGAAGCCTGCTCAGGTCCAGAAGATGGCTAGGACCTTGGAAGCCACTCAGAAGGTGGAGAACTTAGCGCAAATATGGTGGGAGGAAAGTCTCAGCAGAGACTCTTCCGGACTGATAGACCTGTTTCAGGGACAATTAGTGAATATCCTCACCTGCAGCCACTGCAGTAACAGTACCTATACCTTTGAGGTCTTTCTCGACCTGTCCCTGCCCATCCCTGTAACTGGCCGGGGCAGGTATGCTACTGCAGGGTGTAGTTTGCAGCAGTGCTTTGAGGAATTCACTGGTGAAAAGGAACTTGAAGGGGTGAAGTGCAAGCGGTGTGGGCCGCAGGTGTGCAGAGGCAAGATGCTAGTGCAGCGTTTTCCTCGCATCCTAGTGCTACATCTCAAGCGCTTCGCAATGGCCCAGCACTCTGAAGGGAAAATCAACGCTGCAGTGACCTGTCCCTCCGCCAAATTGGACCTGAGCAGGTATGCCCTTGGCACAGGGTCTGGCAGGTATGACTTGTATGCTATCGTCCATCATATGGGAGATATCGATTACGGTCACTATTATGCGTATTTCTCATATAGAGAATGCTGCTATTTGGACTCTCGCAAGTGGTTCACTTTGGATGATATTCGGGTTTCTTCACTGATTAAGCCTGCGGAAAGCAGTCGCACCGCCTACATTCTCTTCTACGTGCAGACCTAGTCTAGCTCTGTCTGCCATTATGGTCTGTAAAATGATTAGAAGAAGGGAAACTGCCAGACTGCTGTGCTGCTTTACCCCGCTGCAGTACTGCTGCTTCAGAACGTTTTCACTGCGACTGGGAGTGCTGATCTGGTCAGTGTGTGACTTGATTGGAGGCTTCACAGCCCTAGGACAGGTGCTAAGTCTCCTGCCCGCGCACGTCCATCTGCAGAAGTCCTACTTCGAACTAGGACTGCTCATATCTGCTCTGCCCTTCGCCTTCCTCGGCTTTCTCGGCGTTCTCTCTCTTCACCGGGCGAAATTGGACCTGTACAGCTCTTTCAAGCGGCTGGAACTACTGCTGATTCTGGGCGTTTGCGTTTGGGAGACTTCTCACCACCTGGACGACACCTGGGAAACTGCCTGTTCCTTCCTTTTCTTCGCTTTCCTGAGGCTGGCAGTGGACTTCTACGGCACCTATGTGGCTTGGAGCAGTTCAGTCAAACTCAGGTCCAGCGGCAGTTTGGAGGCTGATTCAGAGCAGAAGGGAGCGTCAGAACTGGCGGACGTGACGAGTGATGGCTTCCTCAGCAAGCCTGCGGTTGCGGTTTAGAATAATGGCTCGTATGGATCTCGCATGTAGAAAACCACATGGAGACTGACTTAAAATCCCTCTGGACTTACTCCTCTCCCCAAGCAGGGTTCGGGACAGGAGGAAAGAATACAGCCTGCTGACATTTCTCTAGTCTTGGCAGTTCGTTTGCTGCTCCATAATGGGTATTTGTATGCACAAAGGTCCGCACACAGCTCTCTCCCTGCACAACCCAATTGCAACCTCGGTCGTCAACTCCACTGTCATCCTGCAAAGTAGGCTCTAGGCAGATATACAGAAATCCTACCAATTCAAGCGAGTTTTGGGTCATGGGCAATTCGGCACAGTGCGGGAAGCGCTAATGACCGGCACAGGCCGTACTGTCGCTGTGAAAAGCATCAACAAGGAAAAAATCAAAAAAGACCTGTATCTGTTAAAGCGGGAACTGGACGTGTTGCGCATGATTGATCACCCGAATGTGATAAAGTACTATGAGACTTACGAGGACGAGAAATACCTTCATATCGTTATGGAAATGTGCACAGGCGGGGACTTGTTTGACAAACTCATTGAGATGGGCACGATGAATGAGACCGAAGTGGCGAACATCATGAAAAAGCTGCTACTAGCTTTGAACCACATACACGGACTGTACATAGTCCACAGAGACTTAAAGCCGGAGAACTTCCTATTCGCAAGCAGAGACCCGGGTGCGGAAATAAAAGTAATCGACTTCGGTATGTCCATAAAGAACCAAGCCAGTGACCTGACCACACTAGTCGGCACTCCTTACTACCTCGCTCCTGAGGTCCTCAGAGGCAAGTACGGCAAGGAATGTGACATATGGTCACTCGGAGTCGTCATGTATTTGATGCTTTGTGGCACTCAGCCTTTCGAAGGAAGCGACATGAGGTCGATATTCGGGAAAATCTCAAAGGGAGAATTCGACTTTCGAAGTCCGCTGTGGGCAGGGATCAGTGAGGCAGCGAAGGACCTAATTCGCAAAATGATGAGTGTCAACCCAAATAGGCGGATTACGGTTGTGGACGCACTGCGCCATCCCTGGTTCGCGATACAAAGTGACAGCATCGCTAGAGTCGTGTCCAAAGACGTCCTTCAATCTCTCAAGCGCTACAAAGCTCCTAAGAAGATCCAGCAAGAAGCGATGAAAGTCGTAATTAAATTCCTCTCCGAAACTGACATTGAAGACCTGAAATCGGCATTTATTGACCTGGACAGAGACCTAACCGGCTTTATTACCATTCACGACCTTGAGGTTGCAATGCAAAATGTGGGGCTCGTGATCCCGGCTGAAGAGCTGAGAAGTAACCTTTACCTAGAAATCGTCCGTTCTTTGGACTACCTAAAGCTGGGCAAAATCAAATACACCGACTTCCTAATGGCCACACTGGACAAGAAGCGGCTCTTAGACGAAGAACTGCTGTTCCTCGCCTTCCAGCACTTCGACGGAGACAACGACGGCTTCATCAGCGTGGCCGACCTAAAAAAGGCAATCGGCACCACGACACTCGAGTTCAGCCAAGACGACTTCGAGCAAATGATCGCAGACTGGGACCAGGACCACAACAAGCAAATGGACTACCAGGAGTTCAAGCGTATGATGGAAGCCAGTAAGTTCTACCTAGTCCCTGAGCCTGTCATAACCGGGCCGAGTCGCCAGGTCACCCGGAGAGAAACGGTCCGCAAGACTATAGCGAAGATCGCTTCTCCGTTTGAAGTGTAAACATTACTTACGGTTGATAAAGTCGTAGCGGATGAGGGTGGTGATTCGCCACAGACTCATGCAGCGTCGTCTCAGTGCAGCAATGGTCGGCAAATAAAGCAGTGAATAGATAAGTCCGCTGCCCAGCAGGTAGACACAGGCATAGGCCAGCATATCACTGGTGAATTTCCTGCTGGAAGCAGCGGCATAGGACTGCGTCAGTTGCAGCAATTGAATGGTGGTCTCAGTGACCTGGTCTACATAGTCTTCCAAATAGAAGAGTTCCGTCCAGGGTAATGCACTCTGCTGTATGCGTTTGGATATGTCCCTAAGGCGCAGGCGGAAATCGGATATAGTGGGGTGTTGGCCCTTCGCAAGAGCCGTATCTCCACAAGTAGTGGAACTGTTAAGAAGGCCGCAGGCATTGGAGTAGGGCAGGTCGAAGTTGGGAAACAGACCAGCTGCACTGGAGGAAGAAATGTCAATCATATTGCTAAGTATTCGCTGCTCAAATACAGCAATACGGTCCATTCCAGCGCTTAATTCATTGGACAAAGAGGCAATATGTTGTCCTTCTTTGGTGATATTGAAGTAGGAATGGCCACTTTGCGCACTCAAGTACAATTCCTTGGCCAGGTGCAAGGTGCAAGTCGGCAGAATCGTAGAATACGCAATAGTGTCCAAATAGTGACTATTGGCCCCTAAAAGCACATTAATAGCAGTGCGTCCAGACATCAAAGTAGCGAATACGAATGCAAGACTGCCCAGTGCGAACACTGAAACCTTCGCAGCGAGCGCTAATCTGCGGTTTGGAGGCCGCATTAGACTGTGGTTTTCCTTCAATCTGCTCTGCTCCATAGGGAAGAACTCCATTCCGTGCGTTACTTCGATCCTATCTCGATGAATATTCATTATTTCTCTAGCACTGTTTATGGGGATATTGACGAGAGTCGTCCATAACTTTCCGTAACATCTTTCCAAGTCGTATAGACTTTTCCCCACACAGAAATGCCCTAATATAAGCACAAACAGCAGAACTAGGAAGGCAGAAGCGCAGGTTATCTCGATTACTTGTATGCCGTTTTCCCGCATTTCGACCAATTGTTGGTCGATTGTTTGGTTCAATGAATGCATCAAATTTGCAAATCCATTGTAGTACACAAAGAAGAAGTCAGTTGAAAATTCGCTAAGAGCGGGGTTGCTGACTAGGAATTGGGCATGGGTGTTGTAGTCTGTAAGAGCAGTTATTAGGGATAATTCTTGGAAGGAGTACTGAGAGCCAACGAGGGAATAGAGGGAAACCAGTGATTTGGACTGTTTCAAGTAGTTATCCATGACGTTGCTTAGACTTGCAATTTCCGCTGAAAGTTGCTTTTGAAGCGTAGATTGGCCCTCTGAAGCCTCAAACCCGCTTTGGATCAAATTCAGTCTGCGAGCCAAATGCGCAATTTTGACCTGATGCAATCGACTTGTGCCCAAGTCCACCGATGCACTCGACTCCGAAAGAGACTGAAGAGTGGTATACAGGACAGCAAGGGCCAAGGCCAGGAACACTGCTACGAGCAGGATCATTCCCAAGTAAGCGAATTTGAAAGTGGTCACTGCTCGGCCGCATTGCCGGCGCAGTGCGGAGCCTGTGGATGATTTGGCATAGCTGGTGAGTACATTGGTAGTCGTGGTGCCGTCATCCTTGGTGACTGTGAAGCTAATGGACGGAGGCTCTCTCGTAATTTGCCGCTCTGAACTGACTCCAGTGGCTTTGGAAACTGTATTGTCACTATTCTCGTATTCCACTCCTCTTTCCTCCATTGCGCCCGCCGACTCCCTCAAAGATCGCTTAAACCTGGCGACATCCTCCCCTGCCATACTCGTCAGCAAGTCCTCAATTCCTCGCTCACTTCTGAGCACATAGATCCAGTGAATAGTTCCATTGCCCAGACTCACTTCCGCGAACTTCACTCCTACATTGTAGTCCTTTTCAGGGTGTTGGTATATGAAGGGATAAGGACTGGCCAGGTGCTGGGTCACGCCTGGGAGCAGGTCTTCCAGCCGCTCTCCGGACATATACTTTCGAGATGTGACGGAAACTGCACTTGCGAATGACAAAGAGTGCGAAGTTATGCAGAAATCTGAGTCGAAAATCGCGAATTCGCGTGTATTGGGCTTGGGTCGCACCGCCACCACAAAGTAGGGAGTTTCCCTCACCACAGTGGGTCGAAACCGAAAAGTGACTTCGACACTGTAGCGCTGATTAGAGCTCAAAAACAAGTGACTTCGGAAGATTTCCTTGGCTTCTCCGCAGGCTAGGAAATTGGTGAGTTTGCGGTTGTGCTTGTAGTTGTAGGGCGGAGGGATGAAGTCGTCAAGGTCTTTCCCGACCATTTCAGCTGTTTTGCACCCGACTACCTTGCCTATCTGCTCGTTCACGTAGATCACCTTGCCGAAGGACTTGGGGTGGCAACTGACAATCATGACGCCTGTGTCTGCAGAGCTGTAGGACTCTATAGTGTTAATATGTGTCTTTTTCCGACGATTTAGCTCGAAATACCCCCTCGTTATAAGCTCCTGCGCCACCGATTCGTGAAAAATATCTCCCAAAAAGGAGCCATAACTCAACAAAACGAACGGATCCGTCGCGAACTTGACCTTGAGACTGCGATAAGCCTGCTGCGCCCTGCGAATGACAGCAGCCAAGTTGAGGAAGGAGCGTTCCAGGTGCTGTTCGTTACTGTTTTTGTTGATTATCACATTGAGGAGGTCGTAGGTCATTTCGCACAGGCTGGAGTCGAGACTGCGGGCGGACTGGTAGAGACTTTGGTAGTCCACGAATTCGCGTTCTTCGCTGCGGGAGATGTCGTAAAGAGCCCTGGAAAGCCGCCAAATTTGGAAGTCTGCAGTGATAGAGCCAGGACAGAGCTCAGCAGATGTGAGGCGCACAAGTGCAATTTCCGCATCGTCACACACATAATAGTAGTAATGGGCCAGCAATAAGTAGTACTCCTTACTTACATTGGTATACAACTTCGCTCCGAACTCCAAACACTCCTTAGCACTACTTTCTTCCTTTTCCAGCTTTTTCCGTATTGCGAGTTCGAATTTCCAGAAGGGCTGCGCTTCTCGCTTGAAGGATACGAGTGACAGTCTCCACTGCAGTAGCCGTGCGATTAGCAGGGCTAGACAGGGCGTTACAAATAGGAACAGCATTACTGTGACTAGCATTGAATTAGCCACGATGCCTGCGAAGCCTGCAATACTGGCCCAGGCGCACACCCCGAACTCCAAGACCTTCCCCAGCATTGTGCCTTTGTGGTAATAAGGCAGGTACCAGAGAAGCTGCACGAATAGGTACACAGAAAGCACAGCTGACAGGAAAAGAGCCAATATAGGTGTCAAATCTGCCTCTCGTACAGCGCAAATAGCTGCTAATGTGATGTATTCCTTTATGTCGTAGGAGGCGTTGGCTTGAGCCAGGAGGAAGTGAGAGCGGAGCGGCCAAGCGTTGTCGTAGACCAGAGAAGCATGCAGTAGAGCCAGGGCTGAGAAGCCGCCTAGGCCCAAAAGTCCCAAAACGCCCTTCCAAAACTCCTGAAACTGCGAATCTTCACTTGAATCTAAGAAAAAGGACACGTGAATCGCCCTGAAATATAGCAAAATGAGCGGCACTGCAATGTATCTCCTCACAAGAACTAACGGGAAGTCAACCAGGTCCAGTGCTGCTCTGGGCATTTTGAATGCAGGCTTGAAGTGCAGCAGCACTACTTCCAGTACCAGTTCTCCCACTACAGTGCCCAACACAGCCAGCGACCCCAGCAGTCCCGCCACTCCCAGCTGTCCATTCACTACCCACACATCCGGCCTCACCAATTGCAATGTCTTCGGCACGTAGTCGAAACTGGGAAAGCCACTTGTGTCTCGCATGTAGTCAATAAGGACGCTCAGCACTTGAATAGCAGTGATGAGGGCGAAGAAAAGCTGCATGTAGACTTTGAGCGAAGGTCTGGTTTTGGAGCGCTGGATTGAGCCTTGGTGCTGCAGGGCCAGGCGGTAGCACAGACCTTTGACAGTGTGGCTGAGAGAGGGGGACGACTGCGCTTCCTGGTCCAGCGCTACGAGGGCAGCGGTGCTGTCCTCAGAGAACATTTATTGCGGAAAGTCTAGCTATGCCTCGCGCCTTGTAATCCATTTTAATGTCCCAGAAAGAAGTGGTCATCGATGGCAGAGGCCACTTGATGGGACGCTTGGCGTCTGTGGTCGCCAAGGAACTGCTCACTGGCCGCAATGTGACAGTGGTCAGATGCGAAGGTATCAACATCAGCGGGTCCTTTTTCCGCAACAAGCTGCGATTCTTGTCGTACCTGCGCAAGCGGATGTGCACCAACCCAGTCCGCGGCCCCTACCACTTCCGCGCTCCCTCCAAGATCTTCTTCAAGGCCGTCCGTGGCATGGTGCCTCGCAAGAGTGCTCGAGGTCAGGCAGCCTTGGGCAGACTCACCACTCTAGATGGAGTCCCCCAGCCCTACGGCAAGCAGAAGAAAATGGTAGTGCCGCAGGCCCTACGTGTGCTAAAGTTGAAGCCGGGACGTGAGTACTGCGTGCTAGGCGAACTGGCATCCCAAGTGGGCTGGAAGCAGCAGGCACTGGTGCAGAAGCTGGAGGAAAAGAGACTGGAGAAGGCCAAGACTTGGTTCCAGAAGAAACTCGAGCAGAAGAATCAGACACAGGCGGCGCTTGCCAAGCTGAAAGACCACGCACTCAAGCCCGTGCTGCAGACTTTGAAGGAGCTTGGGTACTAGTTTAGGGACAGAAATGGAGCCAACTCGTCCTGTCTCGGCTGCGTGAAGCCTTGCAGCTTCGTAGGATTGGCAAGCCTCGATACCCAACTTAGCAGCAAAGCCACCCTGCCACTACCTGAAGACACTCTGTACATTGGAAAGTCCCTAGTAGTTAGCTAAGTCGTGAGTGTGATTTGGTTGCGGTGTTCACTGAGGTGCAGCACATTGAGTTGCTCATATGTCTCCAAGGTCTCGCCAATTCTGTCCACAGGAATTCCTTTCGCGATGACTCTGCGTTCCAAATGGTCCTTGGAAATGGTCTTGTTAGGGAACTTCTGACACTCCTCGAGGACAATTTGGAAGATTGCAGAGACTGGGTCGACTCTGCGGAGCACAGCGCCGTCCTTTTCGTTGACAGAGTTGCGGGATTCCTTCATCAGTCTGAGCGCTTCTTCTATGTCCTGCTGAGTGACAGCCTCTGCAAACCTCAGACGAGCCAGGCCTTGCGCCAGTCTAATCACTCCCAGTAGTGTTCTAGGCGTCACATACACGAATCCCGCCTTCGATAGGTCGGTTTGCTGAGCGCGTTCGTCCACATATTGCTGCACAATAAAGGCCATCAAAGCCTTGGGAATGACAGGGTTTAGACGCTTGGCTTCTGCAATATAAGCTCTCAGGAAAGGAGCATCGAAGGGGGTGAAATCCAACTTGGGCGGTGCGAGGAGTCTATGCACATGTGTGACATGTGCTGCAAGTAGGTTATCAAGCGCTTCATCAGGAGTATCGAGCAGCAGAAAGATCAGGTCGAAGCGAGACAACAGGGCTGCGGGCAGATTGATGTTCTGATGAGGAGTGAGTTTGCGGTTGTACCGGCCGTAGATAGGGTTGGCTGCTGCTAGGACGGAGGTGCGTGCATTGAGCGTAGTGGTGATTCCAGCCTTTGCAATAGACACTGTTTGCTGTTCCATCACTTCGTGAATAGCGGTTCTGTCCCTTTCCTCCATCTTATCGAATTCGTCAATGCAGCAAATCCCCATGTCCGCGAGCACCAGCGCCCCGCCCTCGAGCACCAATTCCCCAGTCGAAGGGTCCTTTAAAACCGCTGCTGTCAGGCCTACTCCCGAACTGCCTTTCCCTGTAGTGTACACAGCTCTCGGGGCTACTAGGGAAATGTGCTTGAGGAGTTGACTTTTCGCCACGCCTGGGTCGCCCATCAGCAGAATGTTTATATCGCCTCGGATTTTCATGCCGTCTTTGGTCTCTTTCTGGACTCCGCCCACTAAGAGGAGCAGTAGCGCCTTCTTGACGTCCTGTAGGCCGTAAATTTCCGGGGCGATGGACTGAGCCAGACGAGAATAAATGTCGGTAGCGGCTCTTTCCTTCTGAATCCGCTCCACCATATCCAAGGATATATTCGTCTCCTTATAGGATTTCTTCATCCTTACGATCTTAAAGGACTCGATATAGGTATCATGTATGAGTCCCGCCTTCATGCCTCTAAACCCAATAAAAGGCGCTGGGAGGAACACTCCCGTGATAGTCACCAAGTCGCCAGGAACACATTGCCTCGTGGCTCCCCCATGCGCCTGCACTCTAATGATCCTCGGCACATGGCCCATCGGCACTTCATCAGAAGTCTCCTGGATGCGGATTTCCTGGAAAGCGGTGAAGCGAGAGCCTCGGGTCTGAGAGTGGAGTTTGCCTTTGACTCTTTGCTGCTTGCAGGCTTCTGACTGGCATTCAACTAGTGGGGAGTAGGAGTCTCCGCTGACAGTCTGGTAGAGTTCGTACCCGCACAAATCGCACACGTAGCAAGCGATTCGCATCTTGGGTTTCACGGAAGTGGCGCGAGTCACGATTCCTTTGATATTAATTAAGTGGCCGATGTGAGCAGAGCCCACCTGTCGCAGCGGTGTAACACTCGGCTTAGTGTCCGGCCTGTGAATTACAGCCAACTCATAGCGCCGCTTCATTTCAGCAGGGATGCGGTCCGCTGTTCCTAGCTGTTCTCGCTGCTTCATGATGACGTCTTGGATGGTGTCCAGCAGCTCCACGGTGGGTTGCGGCATTAACTCGTCCGCAGCCTCCAGTAGGAGACGCTGGTATCGGAGCGTGTTCTCGGTGAAGCCGGCAAGCAGCTTCGTTTCTCCGGGCTCTCGGAAGTATGTCTCTAAGTCTTCCAGGTAGACTTCTACGACTTCGCGGGTACGATTGGCGACCTCTTGCAGCTGCTGCAAGTAGACGCAGGAGCCATGTGCTGGGTCCTCAGGAGCGTCTATGCTCGAAAACTCCTTCAAAAAGGCCTTGCATCGCTCCTGTTCCGCCTCGTAGTCCGGCTTAAAGACTTTGGTGGGAGCCCGCAGCATTGATTATTTGCCGCGAAGTCAAGATGGCTACAGTCAGTTCTTACGCGACTTAAAGATGGAAAGACGGCTCTTGGGGGGAGGAGGGCGCGAGGCGTCTTTGTACATTTTCAGGTAGATGTCGCGGTCTGTGGCAGCCTCCGCGTACATCATTTTGGCTTCGATGGCCTGGTGCTCGGCTTCCACGAGATCCTTTTTGAGTTCTGTGCTTTCCACGGCCCAGGCCTCTTTGAAGCCGATTAGCTCTGTTTGCGCTCTGGCCAGATCTGCTTTCCAGGTCTCCACGTCGCTTTTCAGTCTCGCCACTTCATCCTTCAGTGCTTGACTTTGCATCAAGTGTTCCTGCCTCAAAGCCACGATTTCCGCTTTCAGCCTGTCCCCTTCCTTGCCCAAAGCCTCCCTCTCCTCCTTACTCTGATTAAAAGTATTGGCCACAGTGAAGCACCTCCTCGTCAAACTCCCCACCTCCTCCCTCAGCTTCTCCACCTCCGCACTCAGACTCTTGTTGAGAAACTCCTTTTCACTCTGTGTGAGGAGTACCAGTTCCAGTCTCAGCGCTTCGAAGTTCTTATCAGGAGTGGACTGCCGGGCAGACATGCTGATCCGGGAATGCCGAGAGGAGCGGGGACCTGCCTCCAGCAACTGCAACTCATCCATAAGGGAGGGCTGGCCGGTCAGCATAGTGCTGGACCTGCGGTCTGTGCCGAATTGGTCCATTAGCTCGTTGATCCGCTCTTCCAGTTGGATCTTTTCCTGCTTGAGCTTGATCATGCGGTCGGTGGATTCTTTCTGCAGGTGTTCCCGGGTTTTCTGCATTTTGTCGGTGAGGTCGGTGGCCTTGTCTTTCCACTCCTCGAGACTTTTAGTCAAAAACTCATTGTATTCCTTAATCGCCTTTAGTTCCTTTTCAAGCGTTTTTAGCCTGGAAAACTGCTCCGAATTCACCCCCTCAAGTCGACTAATTTCCCCCACTAATTCCGCCTTCTCAGTCGCGACTCGCTTTTCGCTTTCTACTTGTCGCAGCACCAAGTTCGAAAGCTGCTTTTTTACCTCCAAATAGTCCTGCTCCAGGACCATGTCCGAAGTTTGCTCGACTTCAGTTTGCAGGGAGTCAATGGTCCTTTGGTGGTTCTTTAGGCCTTGGCGAAGCAGTTGGTTTTCGCACTGAAGTCCTTTGGAGGCTTCTTCGAGACTTTGCATTTCATCCACCAAGTCTGACTTTTCTTCTCTCATAGCTCTGATTTTGGTGGCCAAAGTCTGTATTTCTTGGTCCCGCTCCCTCGCCTCGGCCTCCAGGTCTCCTATGCGAGTCTGCAGTCTCTCCGTGTCCTGCTTGTGCTCAGCCCGCGCAGACTCCCGAACCCGCTGAAGCAGCGAATTCAGCTCCGCCACCGCCTCTTGCAAGTCACTATTTTCCCTTTCCAAAGCCTGGCTCTGCCCTACCAACTCCTCCAACTTCGGGGTAGTCATGGCTTTCCCTCGTTCACTTTCCAGGTTTTCCACTCTCAACTGCATTTCGTCCAGTTCGCACTCCAGACTTTCCTTTTCAGCCATCAGCTCCACTATGACCCGCTCCTTGTCCTTGATCCCGCCCAGCTACATAGGCCATACCGCTGATTTCTTGTTGGACTCGAGCTGCTCCTCGAGTGCTTTGCTGCGTTCTCTCAGTACGAAGTTAGCTGCTTCCAGTTCCTTGACCCGCTCCTGGGACTGAGAGGAGGCAGTGGCCTTCTTGAGCCGGGCCACTTCCCCTATGAGGCCTTGCTCCCTGGACTGCACTTCCCTCACTTTGCCCTCCAACTCCTTCACCTGAGTGTCCGCCATGCACTGAAGCGAGACTTGCAGACTCTGAGAGCGCTGCTTTTCCGCCTGCAGCTGAGCATTCAAAGCGGCGCTTTTGGAGTCGTGGTCCCGCTGCAGCTGCTTTATGAGGCGGGACAGCTCTTCGGTGCGCTGGCGCTCACTGCCTAGCTCGACTTTGAGCTGTGTGGGAGGTACCTCTTCGATGTGTCGGTCCATGCCCGCCTGCTCTGCCATTGTCTTGCAAGCTTAAATAGCGGAAGTCATTAAGCCAAGCACTAGTTTACTGGGCCTATAAGGCACATATACACCTACTGACAGAGTAAACGCCCATATCTATACCAATAGTCAGTGTTACCTTCACAGTCCACTAGTATGAGACTGTATATTTACAGACACAATGATGGACAGTCCCCAGCACCTTCATCTCTTCGATGAAGTCTCAGCCCCAGCGTACTCCTCCAACGGCCGCATGCGGGAGTTAATGATGCTGCGGCGTAGCAACCTTCGCCCCAGCTCCGCCGCCTTCGGCCTGGTCCGGCCCAGCAGCAAGAACATCCCCTACGCCAAGGAAGACCTCTACGACAAAGTCCTGCAAATGAAGACCGAAGTCAACTCCGTCAAGCAGGAAAACGTCAAGCTGAGGACGCAAATGAAGCAAGTCCGGGGCAAGCTGGGCAAGCCACCTGCTGCTGAGCAGCCCTACTTAGTGGCAGCGCTCAAGCAGCAAGTAGAGGAGTTGAAGACTCAGGTGCAGGCGAAGGAGGAGGAACTGGCGTACATCAAGAAGCGAAGCAAACTCACCAAATTGGTAGAGATGGAGACTGAGTTGAAGGTGACTTCTGATGAGTGCACTCGACTTCGCAGGCTGCTCTATGAAGCAATTGAGGAACTGACGAAGGGGAAAGCTCCGCTGGACCTGCAGGAGCGCTATTTGCAGAAAAAGGCAGCTTACAGGACTCTCAAACGAGAGTTTTTCGAATTATCGGCCTACGTGCAAGACAACAAACTCAAACCCAAGTCCGAATCCAAAGTAAAGAAAACGCTTTCTGTGAGTTTCGCTGACTTGAAGATGGAAAACGCTCTCCTTTCCCAAGAGTTAAAACAGACCAAAGAAACGCCCTGTCCAAAGTGCCAATCCCGCGCAGCCGTCGAAGGCAAAAGCACGCAAGATCTGCTACTGAAAGTGTGGCTTGTGCTGATGGGACATGGACTGACGATCCAAGACTTCTGGGCGAAGTTGGATCCTGAGGCAGTGGGCGCAGTGAAGCCGCATGCAGTGGTGCGGAAGCTGCAGGAACTGGGCTTGCAGCTGAGTTCCTGGGAGGCGGACAAACTGCTAGGCATGCTCAGGGCGAGTCAGGGGGAAGCTGTGCACAGGGCAGTGCTGGAGGAGACTTTGGAACTGTGCAGACCTGCGCCTACTCTCGAGCAGCAGCAGTTTGTTACTCATTTGGTGTTAAAGCTGCAAGGACTGCGCATGGAAACTGGGGATATTGCGGGGTTATTGCAGCTTCCAGAGCCGCAATGCTATTTTGACAGCTTCCAGCAAAGCCTCGTAACCTCCGCACTCCAATTCACTCCAAAACTCAGTGAGGGCTTCGCGAAACTTATCATGACAGGGTATTCCTGCATTCCCACTGGCCGCCTTTTGCACAGAATCAGAGATGTAGTGGGCACGATTGAGCCGCTCGACTCAGACAAAGAAGCGCAAATGGATGCAGAGCTCCGTGCTCTGTTCGCAGGTAACAAGGAAGCGCTGGTAATGAAGCTGCAGACACTCGATCCAAGAGGCCAGGGCTGGGTAACTGTCCAAGACTTCTGGGAAGCAGTGGCTGCGATGGACTTGTCGCTGCCTTCCCACTTGCAGAATTACCTGCGAGTGCTTTTCTATGCAGACCGACAAGAGTTGGACAAAGTGCCCTATGTGACCTTCGCACAGGCTTTCTGCGTAGCGCAATAGTCATCTAAATGGATCTGAAGTCGCGGATAGGGAAAGAGCTGGAGAGTGCGGAAGCAGGCCCTGCAGGCACAGAGTGGTTCGTGCTGTCCACACAGTGGCTGGGGAAGTACATGACGGAGGCAGCTTCAGGACCGATAGATAATGCCGACTTGCTGGTAGAGGACAACTACCTCAAGTCACCCGACGACTCCTATCTGAACTCCCCACTGAAGTCAGGACTCCAGCTGCATAAGGACTATGAACTGGTGTCTGCCGCTGCATGGGAGCCGCTAGTAGGGGAAAAGGGAGTGGAGGCAGGAAGCACTATCAAGCGCTACTCGAGTCAAGTCAGTGAGACAGAGACACAGGTAGAGGTCACTTTGACCCCTCTGCAGGTCGTCTTCCTGCCCAAGGCCAGTCCTACGAGGGAGCTGTCTCAAGGACCGGAAGTTGTCTATTTCTCGAAGCAAAGTTCAATTCGCGACATCAAGAAGCGCTTATTGGACATCATTAACGACAGACATAGAAGCAACCGGACAGATGACCAGGTGATTCAGAAAGACGCCTTCGCCAGACTCTGGAAATTGGAAGTAACCAAGAACTATGCAGATTTGAAGGAATTGGAAAAAATGCAGCAGTCCGGAGGCGGGCAAATACTCCAGTTTCCAGGAGAAGCCCTGGACGAGGGGAAAAACATCGACGAGGCGCAGGTCTCTCCCAGTGATTTGATAGTGCTTGAGGCTAAGGACTATAGCAATGACTGGCGCTTTTCTCAGAAAATTCCCAAATGCAAATCCTGCTACTCCTTCATTCGCTCCAAAGAAGTCCGCTGCTCTTGTGGAAAAGCGGTTTTTTGCACAGAAAGATGCAGAAACCAAGACAGACACTCTTGCGAAGCCTCCATCGACTATTTACCCAACCGCCGTCCTGCACCTCTACAGGGAAACGAACCCACCGAGCCCTTGACTCTAAATTCGAAGGGAGGACTGACAGGCCTGCAGAACCTTGGCAACACCTGCTATATGAATTCCGCTATACAGTGTCTGTCCCACACTTCCTTCCTAGTCGAGTTTTTCCTGAGTGGACAGTACCGAACTCACATCAACCGCAGAAACCCGATTGGCTCTGGAGGACGCATAGCTGAGGCTTTTGCCGGGCTGATAGCTGATATGTGGAGTCGAGCTGAGAGGGTGGTTGCACCCTGGGACTTGAGACAGGCGATAGGCCGCTCTTCACATATATTCCAAGGCTACCAGCAACACGACTCCCAAGAGCTGCTTTCCTTCCTTCTCGACGCCCTCCATGAAGACTTCAACAGCATCACTCAAAAGCCATACATAGAAGAACTCAAGCTTGACCACCTCTCCTCAGAGGAAGAAAAGGCGAATCTCGTCTGGGCTGCCCACTTGAGTCGAAACCGCAGTATTATTGTGGACAATATGTATGGACAGTACCGCACTCAACTGACCTGTCCCAAGTGCAAACTCATCTCTCACGCCTACGACCCGTTTTCCACACTCACTGTGGATTTACCTGAGAAGGGCAAACTGAGGACTATTGTGTATGTGCCACTGGACGCTAGGACTCGCCCTCAAGAGGTGAATGTGTTGGTGTACAAGTCTGGCACTTTGGATATGCTGAAACAGACTTTGGCGGATAAGTTGGGACTTGCGAAGGAACAACTGTTACTAGCGAGTGTCAGGAACTGCGAATTCAAAGGAGCTTTGGACCAGACTCAAAGGCTGTCTGAGTATAAAAAAGAGCCGATTTATGCATTTGAAATCCACCCAGAGGAAGGGAAAACTCCAATTGTAGTCGAAATGGTCCGCAAGGAACGCAGTATGGTCTTCTTTTCCTCAGAATCCTTCTTCTCTCTACCAAGAATTCTCTATGTGGAGGCCGGTTGGTCTCTAACAGAGCTTCACAAAACTGCATTTCGCCTCTTTGGTCCTCTGAGTGGTGAAGAAGGCTTTGTGGAGTCGTTTCCAGGCCTAACTGCCAGAAGTCCAGACCGAGCCAGAGACTTATATATTCTCCGATCTAGGACCAAAACAATCCTTCCCTTCGACTCCAAGCCCGCTCTGGAGTTCCTGAGGCAGGACAAAGGCACTGCTGGACTAGGGGTAACGCTGCTTTGGCAGGGGAACGGACAGGTAGCTGCGCAGGCCAACATGCCCGTAGCGAAGCCAGAGCGCTTGGCAGTGGGGAAGACACTGAGTCTCGCGGAATGTCTGGTGAGTTCGTGTAGTCCGAAGACCTTGGACGCTGACAACGCCTGGAAGTGTCCTAGGTGTGGGAAAGTGCAGGCTTCCAAGGAAATGACCGTCTTTCGGTCTCCACGCGTTCTGATAATCCACCTGAAGCGGTTCAAGCACTCCAAAGGCTACGTGAAGAAGAACGACAGTCAAGTGGCAGTACCACGGACTCTAGACTTGGCGCCGTTCATGACCAGCAGTCCCTACCGCTCAGAGACGCAGTACCAACTGTACGCAATGAGTCTGCACAGTGGGGGTCTGGGAGGCGGCCACTACACAGCCTACGCACAGGCCGGAGACCGGTGGTTCTCCTTCAACGACTCCTCAGTCCACCAAGTGGAGGAAGCGACAGTGCTCCAGCCTAGTGCTGCGGCCTACGTACTTTGCTACGCTAAGCCGGACTAATAACATGACCGCCAAGCCTGAGGCCTGGGAGGTAGTGGAGCTGGAAAGCCAGTCCACTACTGAGATCTCTGAACCGTCAGGCTGGATTCCTGCGCGTCTGCCGCCTGACTCGCCCGTCCCTTGGTTGGAAAGCGCTGAAAACTCTGATGACCTGGAGGACTTTCGGACGTCTATTTGTTCTGATTCCGGCTCACTGCTAGTGCAGCGAGTGCCCCCGTCCTTCAACACGCCTGCCACGCATTTGCCCACCTTTGAGGAGCGCTTCCTGAACCTGCAAGATCCCTTCAGGGGCGAGGAAACTGGCGAGCATTCGCTGGATATTTCGCTTCTGGAAGCCGTGAAAAGGGGAGATGAGGCGGAAACCGAAACCATTCTGAGTTTGGAGCATAACCCAGAGTCACCCAACCCTAACTATAGGGACGAGACGGGCCGGGCTGCCCTGCACTACGCAGTATTGAGCGGGTCTCTGCGACTGTGCATGTTACTAGTGGACTTCGGGCAGAAAACTGATGTAAATCTGCAAGACTCTCTCCGCTGTTCCGCTCTGCACTATGCAGTGAGGCAGCTGCACGTCCCCATTCTGCAGTTCCTACTGAGATGCGGGGCTGACCCGGGTCTGCAGGACCAGCAGGGCAACACTCCCCTGCACTTAGCAGCCGTGACTGACTCTGAAGAAGTCCTCAGTTGCTTTTTACGCAGAAACGTGCCATTAAACAGTCGCAATGGGGAGGGGAAAACAGTGCTGGAAGTCGCAGGCCCCTCCACTCTGCCTCTCCTAAAGCACGCCCGGAGCAGAGCTGCTTCCAGCCACAACAGCCAAGCCAACCCTTTCAGCCGCATCCTCATCCACGACTCCAGCCAGGAAGACGTGGACAGTCTGATGGGACGTCTAAGCAGCAGAACCCGTGCAAGTGTGGGTCGCAAGTGGGGTCCTGAGGACTTCGACCTGCTGCAGCAGCTGGGGAAGGGCAGTTTCGGGGAAGTCTACTTGGTGAGGAACCGCTCCATAGACCAGCTGTACGCTATGAAGGTCCTGCGGAAGGACAAAATCATGGCGCAAAACTTGGTCAGGTACGCGATGACGGAAAGGAACGTGCTGAGTTATATCCGGCACCCGTTCATTGTGTCCCTCAACGCAGCCTTTCAAACTGCAGATCGCCTGTTCCTGATACTCGACTACTGTCCTGGGGGCGACATGGGGTGGCACCTGTCCAAGGAAAAGCGCTTCAATGAGTACCGGGCGAAGATATACGCCAGTGAAGTGCTGCTCGCCCTGGAGGAACTGCACAAGCGAGACATCATCTTCCGCGACCTCAAGCCTGACAACGTGGTGTTCGACCAGGAAGGCCACGCCATGCTGACAGACTTCGGTCTGTCCAAGGAAGGTGTGTACGGCAATGAGTCTGCCAAGTCGTTCTGCGGGTCAGTGGCCTACTTGGCGCCTGAAATGCTGCGGAGACAGGGACATGGCAAGGCCGTGGACTGGTACTTGCTGGGAGTCCTCATATATGAAATGCTGGTCGGCACTCCGCCCTTTTATTCGAAGGACAAGGATCAGCTGTTTCACAACATACAGCATGGGTCCCTGCGTCTGCCCAAGGCACTATCGCTAGAGGCGAAAACCATCATACGTGCTGTAACTTTCACACAGCTCCTAGAGCGCAACCCACAGCGGAGACTGGGCTCTGGTCCAAAGGGCGCTGAGGAAATCAAGCAATTCCCCTTCTTCAAAGGGATCAGTTGGGAAGCTGCGGCTCGCAGGGATCTGCGGCCCCCTGTGCTGGCCAAGCCTGTGGCGCCCATTACGGTAGCTAGGGAGGAGGTGTACGGCGGGGCTCAGCGGGCTGACCCGGACTCCTACATCGCAGGGTGGTCGTTTGTAATCTCATAGCTCCCGACTAACGGCATTTTAACGATGCTCAGTATAGAGAGCGAAGCAAGACTTGCAGAGTGCTTCCTACGTGCTGCCGAAGACGAGGTGGAAGTCGAGTACTTGCGTCAGGTCCTGAGCGCTCGGGGCACCTTCCACCCCCGAGACTTGTTTCAACGAGTGGACAGGACCGGAGCCGGCTTCATCACACTTGCAGATCTGCAAGACCAGGCCTACATGTGTGGACTGCAGTGCTCAGAAGCAGAAGCAGCGCTTGTGCTCAGACAGTACGACGGCGACCTAGACGGCAGACTGTCCTTTGCAGAGTTTTGCAACATGGTCCTGCCGGCAGCTAAAAACCTGCTTAGGAAGGAAGCTCTGCAGCGCAGAGACTACTTACTCACATCGGAAACGATGGAGGTGTTTGCGAAACTGATGCAGGCGGAGTTGAACTGTCAGAGAAGTATTGAGACTGCGAGGGCTGGACTGTGCTGCAGGTATGACTTCAACTTGCTGGATGCCTTTCGGACTATCGATGCAGCGGACTGGGCTTATATCAGTGTGGAGAACTTGGCCACCTTTATGCAGAGACGGGGAGTACTATTCAGACCTGAGCAAAGTGAGGCTGCTATTCGCAGAGTAGACGTGGACAACGACGGCAAAGTCAACTACGTGGAATTCGTCGACTTCCTGCTTCCCTGCAAAGAACAGTCCAAACTTCACATTTCAACCCCGAACTCCACTATCAGAACGGCAGGTATGTCCGCCTCTCCAGCAGGCATTCTCAAGTCCACTCGACACTCCACTCCCCTAAAATCGCCCAACCGCAGTTATCCTCAAACTCCCAATAATGTCTATTCCTTTGTCCGCAGGACCCCGGATTCTCGAGAGAGGATGGCGGACTTGGAGAAATGTGTGAGGACTGATTTGGAGCAATTTCGAGCTTTGGAGCATTGTAGGGAAGAACTGGTGAGCTCGCCTGATTTCAGTCCGATCGCAGTGTTCAGACTGATGGATAAGAGAGACAGAGGGGAAGTCACTGAAATGGACTTTAGAACAGTGCTTACAGATCTGCGGGTTACTGCTATTGATGAGGAAATAAAGGCCTTATTTCGTGTATATAGTGCAGGGAAACAAGGACGAATGTCCTTCTCAGACATCAGCCGACTCATTAGTCCATACAGTACTCGTCCAAATGAACGTATCAGCCGCGGACTCTATACTCTGGACAACTACCGTCTTTCCTGGCCCACTACTGACAAACTCGCCCAAGTCCTGCAGACAGCCCTGGCTTTGACTCCTATTAACGAGTTCGGCCTTCGAACCTTTTCAAGCACTAGCAGTCCGGAACGGCTTTTAGAGCAAGTGACAGGCCTGTTGAGACTGTCTTCGTCTGAACGCAGTTGGCTGCTGGAGCGCTACTGCCCTCCAGCTCTCAGCTCTTCTCAGCTCTAAATAGTGATTTCCTTAGAATATATGTCTGGTCGAAGTCAGTCTTTCCTCACTCATCCTCCGCAGTTGTCCAGTGATGAAGACGCGGATGAAGTGCCAGCACTGCGAATGCCACGCAGGACTGAAAGCACCTGCGCCAGTCCACACCTTTACAGACCCGACCGCTCCTACCTCTCTTCCTTCGCTTCCGGCATATACAAGGAAGGGAGTGAAGAGGACTCTCCGCGCAAGCAGCCGAGCAATTTGCCCATATCAGACCTGCAGTCGGAGGCGGAAATTCAGAGAATTAAGAGAGAGTCAGATGATGCGAAGGACCAGTTAAGGGAGCTGGCCAGGTCCTTGCAAGTCCGGGCTGAAGAGGTGCGGTCGAGTTCCTTCCTCATCAACTGGGAAGCAAAGGTTCGTAAGGACTACATGGGACGTCTCTGTGAGCGACTAGACACCCTGCTAGAAGACACTGAGGAAACTGAGGATTTACTCGCCAAGTTGATCCAAACTGTGCCTAGTCACAGCACTGAGAAATCCCCGCACACGCGTAGTCAAGCCTCTACCAGTCTCTCCCTCGAACTGCGTCTGCACAGGTCCAACAGTTCAGTCCTCAAGCCAATACAGTGCGTGTTGGAAGGGCCGGAGAAGTCCAAACTAGCGTGCTGTTCCTTTACGAGGAACTAAATTGTTGCTAAGAGCACTAGGCGACCTTGCGCTTGCAGTTGCGGCGGAAGGTGATCAGCCAGGATTGGTCGTTGTCATGGTCTTCAGGGAGAAGGAGATGGGAGAAGTCGGAGGGCACCGAGGCCACTGGCTCCACTTCTTGCAAAGGCTGCAGAGAGAGGATGGGCTTAGGAACGGGGAGGGAGGGACTGGGCAGGCTTTCTATTAGCGAGTGAGTGCTTTGATGCTTCAGATAATATCGCAGTAAGACCACGACTTCCAGCAGAAATAGGAGAGAGACTCCTAGAAACCCAGCAAGGACAGGATGTGCAGCCACAAAGCCTCTAAGTCCACTTAGCTCCGGCTCAACATGAATAGCCGCACTATAGACTTGCAGTTCCTTGGGACACACTTGCACCACTGCCTTCTCCACACTTTCCAGCAAGGGAGTGCGCAGCTGCACCGCCACTTGCTGACTTTGGTCCCAAATGCCCAGCACGAATAGACCTAAAAACAGTATTTCGCGGGCCAGCCTGATGACCGGACTTCGGTACTTTATGATTCCCTGCCTAGGGCTTACAGTTCCGTGGGCGGTGATATTGCCTGAAAAGGCTACTTTGACGTCGAAATTGCCCACTGCGAAGTTAGCGTCGCTCTCAGGCAGGTCCAGTACTAGTTTCAGTCTATAGCTTTCTCGTTGGAATACGACCCCGGCGCCTACGTCCAATTCCCCCTGCTTGCAGCTTCCGACCGAGTGCAGTTGCACTTCAGCGGACTGGTGCACTATAGGCATGAGCAGAGACAGCAGAAGGAAGTAGAGGAAAAGAGCGCAGAGGGAGAGAAGGAGGGAGCCCGTGCAGAGTAAACAGCTGCGAGAGAGGACCAGCCACAAGCCCTTGCACACTCGCTGTCCTGCAGTCACACTGCACCTCAACAGGTCGTCCATCAGCCCTTTGAAGGGGTTCGCCAGCATAGGCATCATTAGGTCAAACATAGCAAGTATGAGACGGTAGTAGAATCGAGGTTTGCAGGTAGCAGTAACTTGTAGGAAAAGGAGTTGTTTCGTGCTGCTACAAAGAAGGGATATGCTATATGAGTGATTAAGACTGCGGGGTTATTGCTAAACTGTGAAGGGAATTAGACCAACTCGGACTTAGCTGCGGGACGCACTCTCGGACTAGGTAGTTGCGCCTCAGTGTTGAGCACCTCTATAGCACTAGCAGGACGGCGGTCGTTAATTCGCTCAGAGGGCAGGACTAGGACATTATTGCGGTGGCCAACTCGCTCAAAGTTCTCCTTCAGCGCGGAGATGATATCTGCAGTGGCGCGTTTGAAGGCAAAGCGGAAGAGGTTGCTGACGTCCACTCCAGGCTTGCGATACAGGAGACTGGGAATACGTCTGATTTGGTACACTACGCCAAATATCGCAATAGCGCCCCAGCCGCTTATTAATAGGGCAAAAAGGACGATTGCTGAGGAGTCCGAGGAAAGCTGGTGAATGAGAGCCAGCAGACCAGACCACAGCACTGCAATCAGACTGAGGATGTGCCAGAGAGCAGTGCGCTTGTATCCAAAGCACTGAAATCGCAGCGAAAAGGCCAAAAACGCTCCTATTAGCGCCAGATACAGACATGTATGAATCTTCGTATTGGTGATTTTGACCGCTTTATTGAAGGAAACGAGTACTACCTCAATCACCGATTTGACCAAAAGGTACAGGGGGAAGGTTTTGATGTTCAGCTGTTCCTGCAGTTCCTGCCACAGCGGCCTCAGCAGGACTGACGCAGGGAGGTAGACAGCCAGCGATATCGCTGATGCGACTATGTAGAAGACATGCACTCCGTCCCAGCACTGCAAGTAGCAGTCCTCGTGCAAATAACTGTCTGTGAAGCCCAGCGAAGTTCGGGACTCGCTGACTCCGCGGACACACTGGAACATGTCCATCAACACTGCTAGAATAGGGACAAACAGCCAATTGCCGATGAAGGGAATTGCCAGTTCTGATAAGTCTCCTATGAAGTTGCAGCAGGGACACCACTCCAAGTGGTAGTCCAGGTGACAGAATACAATCACACACATAATTGCCCACAGTAGGACTACACCGAATACAGTGTACCAGATTATCTCGAAGCCGCCGTTTTTGAAGGGTAGGAAGGTCTGGACGTCCAGGGTGGAAGTGGACAGCATAGTGCCTGCGGCTGAGGAGAGGAAGGACAGGTTTGGACCGATAGAGATGTACTGGACCAGCTCTATGGCGATTCCCAGCATCAGAATTACGTCTTGAAGGTTTATTTCTTTGGGCTCGGTCAGGTGAATGAGCGGGCGATTCCACCATAAACGCCACATTAGTCCTGTGATGAGAGCAGTGAGGAGTGTGACTCCGAAGCAAACTCCATAGAGCAGGTTTCTGCCCTTCTGGAAGTCTTGGTCGTACTTGTCCTCAAACGGACACCCAATGGTGGATTTGCGCAGGTCCTCAGGGATAGTAGTCGACCCATCGCACCAAATAACATCTGAGTGAAAGCGGAAAACTACCGTGCTGGTAGGGTCGTAGACTCCGACAGAAGTGAAGTTGGTGATGTAGCTGTCGTTGCTGCCGAACTGAGCATTGAGCACGGAGTACTGCATAGGCGCTCGGTCGTTGCTATCAGATGTAAAGGTGACAGTGCCTGTGCAGCCTACAAATCGCGAGCCTCTGAGAGACTTGAGCAGAACTGTGGAATTGGTGTAGTCCTGTCCTGCTTGTATAGCCTGGTCCAGTGCATAGGCCAGGGCGAGTGCAGAGTCGTAGAAAAAACAAACATAGGTGGGTGGCTGGTACGCATACTTTGCCACGTAGTCTGCTTTCATCTGCGCCCCTCTACTACCGAGAAAAGCTGCAGGAGCGAATTGAATAGCTCCCCGGAGTAACTCACTTCTGCGTCTATTCACCTCTGTGTCATTGGTAGTCATAAACCCCAGCGACATCCACTCATTTGCTACGACCTGGACTTCGCCGGCTCTCAGCCCTAGTTCATAGAGATAGTCAATAATCAGAATAGCATTGTTGTTCTGCACTATGATCAGTACTCTCGCCTTTGTATTGATGAAGTCGAGGAAATTGGCTGTGTAGTTCCTTAGTGCGTCGATGGAAGGAATAGGCGTTGGTAGTATTTGCAGTAAAGGATCATTTGCAATTGATATCCCGTTTTTCTCTGCTAGAGCGCCGAAAGCAGTTCGAAACCCCAACCCCCATGTCTCATTCGACACAAACAATCCACAAGTCGTCCATCCAAACCGCTTAAACATCTGCAAATACACATTAGTAATGAAGCTATCCGCCAACACAGTCCTCGCAAAGGTGGGAAAGTCCTTCCTCGACGACAGCGAGTCCACAGTCGTGGAAGACCCCACAATCGGCCCTGTGAAATTGAAGGACGTGAGCATCTTAATGAGCTGAATAGTGACTCCTGAGGAAGTGCCAGCCAGTACTGCCAGGCCCAGTTTCTCTCTATTGGGGTACACATTTTGGTAGGAGAAGTTGTAGTTCCACACAGTCACTCCCGCTGTGAAGTTGAATAGTTCCAGTTGGAAGTTGGTGAGTAAGTTGGGCATGTCTGCGATTTGCTCGATTGCGAGCAGGGCGCCGCGGTAGTAGTGGTGGGCTGTGGGGGAAATCGTGGCGACGTTCCTCACTCCGAAGTTGCCGCTGATGTAGAGAGGGGACTTGGCGTTTCGAGGAATTTCGGTGGTGTTTCCGAGGAAAACAGCCGGAGACGTCAAAGTGACAACATTGTCCTTAATTACTCCAATAGGCACCAAGACTCCACCCTGTAAGTTCTCAATAATGAAGGGGCTACTGCGGTATTTCTTGGGAAATAGCTGATCAAGAAGGCCTTTAACAGCCCACTTTTCTGTATATCCACTATAAATGACTGCAATTCTGGTCAGTATGCCTTGGTACAGTTCATGCATCGTCTTCAAACCCACCACTTCCTCCTCAGTCACAATCAAGCTGCCAGTGGCAATGCTGGGCACTGACAGATCAGTGAGCAGCAAGGCACTGTGGTGAATCAGCACGTTGCCAAACCCTGCGCCGCCTATCTGTTTGGCGTACTGAGCCGCTATAATCGTGCGAGTGAGTTCTGAACTGGTTAGAAACACGTTTACGCGATTTCCAGAGCGACGCATTTGCTGGCCCACAGTTCTTTCCACGCTTTCCGGGTCTGTGAGTGAGAAGCCTATAGGTGCATAGGCAGGGTCCTGAGAGGCAGCAAGCACTGCAGCAGTCTGCACCACTTCCGCACTTCCATCAGTCACTAAATTCACCTTGTTCCAGCCGAAGTACTTCACCACTGCATCGACAGCACTGCCTAAGTCTTGCTGTCGGCCGCTTAGGTAGTAGGTCCAGTCGTGACTGTGGGTGTCGGCTACGTAGCCGAGGACTAGGTGGGGGACGTTCGAGATTTCGCAGATTTCCCCGAGCACTTGTGTGGACAAATAGGAGTAGGTCATGTCAATGACGCCTGCACTTTGGTCCACGTTAGTAGTCACGGCTTCTAAGTCAGTGCTTCGAACGACAATCAAGTCATCCACACGTCCGGCCGCCAGCCACTTTTTGGCCTGCTCCGCACTCACCAAGTCTAGCATCTCCCTGGGCGTTGAGTCACTCGTGACAGCCAGCAGCCTGAGCGCCTGTGCAACTGCTAGCAGTCCTACAAGCCACATTGGCATTTTATTAAGGCGACTGGACACGACTTCTGCCCGGGGTGGAAGGAACACTCTTGCGAGCCTTGCTGTGGACTCGGCTTTTGCTGGAGTGAATAGGGATAGTGCCGCGGGCTGGAATGGGGCGGAAGGCGACCAGCCCAGTTCCTCGGGAAAGCGTGCCTTTGCATAGCTTGGGAGTGGACTCAATGCTGGACACTTCCCTTCTGAGTCCTGGGAGCGGCTGGAGCGAAGCAGGAAGTCGAGGCGTTTCTCCTCTCAGGCGTTCCCTGATCTTCAGAACTAGTCGAAGCGGAGGCTCGATGGCGGTCTTGTCCTTCCACAGGCCTGAGAGCTTTCTGAAGTCTCCATGAGGGATCACCTTCGCACTCTGGGTCCTCATGTGCCAAGTGGTCTGCGGCCTGCCCTCAGCTCTACTCAGTGTCCTGTCCAGTCCTTTCCTCTCAGCTGGGGCTTTGGTCAGCTTCAGTGGTGCCCTGGGCCTCGTCACATCTCTCCACTGGCAGAACTCTTCCAGCGAGTCCTGGGGCTCTGGCAGCACTTCCGCCACTGGCAGACAGATTTGGTCGCTCAGTTCGCTGAGGAACCGCACCTGCAGGCTCTCTGGCAGCTCGCTCATTTCTATGCTATTACCTGGATATTCTGAGAAGGCGAAGCGATTTGGACCTGTGCACAGACCCGCGAAGTCCGATGCCGTATATCAGTCGCTCAGAAGTGCATTCTTCGTGGATATATATGACAAACTCGCAACTCTGCTTGAACGCTACTGTCGGCTCTTTCTGCATCAGTAAATTGTAGTGCTTGGCGAAATAGGGAAAATGACGTGATGCGAAGTCGTAGACAGCCTTGTTGAAGGGGTTTTTGATGCGCTCTATCGGCGTAACCCTCCTGGGTTCATTCTCATAGGCTGAATTTCCTTCAAAAACCCCAAACACCGACTCAATATCAGCCAGCGGATCTCCCACAACCCCACTTTTCGTCTCAATCTGCAGTTTGCGCATCTTATCCTGGATAGCCTTCTTACTAGCCAGAGCTTTGCGCACTTCCACCTGCATGGCCTCCCTCCTCACCCTCAGTTGTTCCTGTCTGGGCAGTTTGCGCAGGGCCAGGCGCTCATTCAACTTGGCGATTTCAGTGGGAGTGGGCTGGGCCCAGTCGATTAGTTCTTCCTCACCGCTGGAGGGGTCAGCTTCGGCTGCCTTCATGAGAGTTATTGGAGTGTTGGGATATACGCCCCTGGCAAGTTTGATGCTCCATAGTAATGGAAGATTAGAAGGAGCCCAGAGCACTCTCGGCTTCGATACTCCTTCCTACAGCAACGCAGTGGTATACACTCAGCAAATAAGTCTGCTGAGTCACTTCCCTGCCACACTAGTCTCTCTCGTAGCTTATATTCCCATATGACCTCACACAGGCGGCATCCGCGCATGACCATCGACCATCTTCCAGAACTCACACCTTCCATCCCCACAGATCACCCTGCTTATGCGTACTCCGGCACAGAGGCAACGCTGGCAGTTCTGCTGGCTACGAAGGTTGCAGAGCTTATGCGAATCGACGATTTTACACTTCAAGACCTAGCGAATACTCTCATCACGCTAGCGAAGAAAGTCACGAATTCTAATTGGGCTGAGTTCCTGTATGTCGAGGGGGACGCGCTGGTCATATGCACCACTACGAGTGGCCGGCAAAGAGAAGTGCAGCAGGGCTTGTCTCGACTACCACTCGCGGAAGACAGCGCACCTGGCTACTGCGCCTACCACAAGGAAGCCGTGATTATCAACAACACAGCAGCTTCGCAGCTCTATAACGGCTTCAAGTACCGCCTCACTTCCTTCTCCAAAGCCATGGTTGTGGAAAGCCCACAAACAATTGTCTGTCTTCCTGTGTTCAGCAAAGACAGCAAAGTGTTCGGAGTGATTCAAGTCTTCGACAAGGTGGAGGAAAGCAAAAGTCTCGGCAGGTACAGAGACACAGATTTAGCACTACTCGGGGCTGTGGCGAACTTGTTCTCGGGCATACTGACTATGCGCCATAGTGAGAAGATCAGTCGGAAGTACTGTGAACAGTTGGAGTACTTCAATACTCAGAGACACAATGTGACAGGACTGAGTCTGCAGCTAGCCCGACAGGAAAGTCTGCTGCAGGCACTGGAGCACGTCCTCGCCTCCAGCAAGTGCGTCACTTACGAATTCGTGGACCTCATGGCTGAGGCTATGTCTGCAGACGCAGTGTTGATCCACCTGATCTCAAGGGAAAAGGTCGTGTGTCCGTGGATAGCGTACGGAATCAAGTTGAACTGTGAGGAGGAACATGAGGTGAAAGCACTGTGCACACGCACTTCCGAGTACTTGTTGACCGATGCAGCCGGCTATCTGCAAGTGCGGGACTACTCCAAGGAAAAGCACTTCAGTTCCGCTATGTTCGCTCACTGGGACAAACGCTTCACCACGAGTCTTTCCCTGCCTATCTGCGACGACGGGATGCTGCTCGGAGTAGTGGAGTTCTACCGCTCTACGAACGAATTCACTTTCAGAGACGAACATGCAGCGAAGAACATTTTGTCTTTCTTATCAGGCATTCCTGCGAATCGCTACATATCTCGGCTGCCTCTGAGTGGCCTCCAGGACAAACTTTCCGTCCGGCTAATCACTCAGTACGGCTCGAAAGTCCTGCAGAACATTCGAGAGTTCTCACTGAGTCGAGACCGCTTCCACTTCGACTTTGTGCGGTACTTGCGTCAGGTCCGTAACAGTCTCCGAGACCTGGTGAAGCTGGAAAGCTGCAGTCTCTACATCAGAGATGCGGGGACTGACTGTGTGTGGACCTGGGTATCCTATAACTGCGACCCTATTCGAATTCCCATAGTCGCTACCACGCTTCTGGGGTATTCGGTGATAAAGAAGCAGGTGATAAATGAGCAGTTTCCCTGCGGAGTGAAGGAACTGGATGTGCTCACTAGTATACAGGCAGTATCAAGAGAGGCTGTTTTGGTGGTGCCAGTGCTAGGGGAAGTCCTGAAAGGCCAAGTCTTAGCGGTCGTGATAGTCTCTCGAAAGGACTTAAAGTTCACATCGGAGGAAGTAGCGCTGGTCAGTAAGCTGATGCGAGTGGCTTCCTTCACTCTGGAAAACCTCTTTTTCACTTGCTACGACCTCAGCGACAGCAGTCCCGGGTTCGAGGAGTCCCAGGGGCCAGCTTCCCCGAAGGTCCGGAAGAAGGATCGTCTGGTGAGTCTCGCTTCCTTCCGAGCCCCAATGCGGGCTCTCGACGAGCCTGAATATGCTTCGAAGGTAAAGCGGTCTCGCACAGTCACAGAGACTGATGAGGAGGACGAGGATGCATGCTTCCCCACACTGAGGAATATATGCCAAATAGCTGCCATTTCCGCGGAGAGATTTGAGGAGTTGAGGACTTGGCTGGGGAGAGTGGACGAAAGGCCAGAGGAGGCTATGGCGCTGCTACTACAGGAACTGCCAGTCCTTGTGCCGTGCCAGAAGGCCAAAATTTTCATTCTGCACAGCTCCAGAATGTACCTGAAAGATATGGAATCGGACACCCTAAGCACTCCTTTGGGGCTGATTAAGCAGGTCTACACCTCTGGAACTTTCCTCAAACTCAACTCCGCAGTGGAGACGAATCTCAATTATGTGGACACTTTGGACTCGCTGGGAGTCAAGGACACTATTAATACCTTCCTAGCAGTGCCTATTTTCCACATGTATGAGGAAGTCATTGGAGTGATGGTCTTCGCCAACTCCAAAGCCCACTTCTCAGAGGAAGATTTGGCAGTGGCGCAGTTCCTCACCCTCATCCCCTCCAAGGCCATTCTGACCCAGGACGATGGGGTGAAGAAGTGGAGTGATGTGCTGAAGGAAGGGCTGAGACAAGAAATGCTGTTAGCCTGGACCAAGCAAATCGTGAGTGTGTCCGCAGTTTGTCAGCAAACCATCACCAAGCTGAAAGACATCGCCTACAGCCTGGTAAACACCTCAGACTTCCAAGTAGTGATGAAGGCTCTGATTGAGGTGATTTGCGCCAATATGAATGTAGAGGAAGCGCAAGTGCTGATTCGACATAGTGACGGGTACATTGCGTCTTTCACCCGGCTGAAAGGACTGCAACTGGTGCAGCCGGGGGAGCAGTTAGAGTTCATTAAGCAGGTTTTCCAGACGGGAAAGTCCTTCACAGCTCTGAATGATGTGTTTGGCTGGGTGAATGTGATGCTAGTCTCAGTCCGCAGCGGACCTGACATTGTGGGCGGCCTGCTACTGTGCAACAAGAAGGACGCCAGTCTCTCCTTCCACTGCAGCTTTACCAATGAAGACCACGTCATTGCCCAGAGATACGCAATTAAACTGGCTGAGCCAGTGACTCAGTGGGCGAAGGACGACAGAGCTGACACATTGCAACTACGCCGCATGATAAACACTGCAGCGGCTAACATCCAAGCGTATCCCCTCATGAATGTCATTAGAAAAGCAGCACTGCAGTTGCTGGACTGCGACCGCTCCACCGTCTATATCCGTGAAAACGACCAAATGATAGTGATTGCGCAAGGCATCGAAAACGAAATCCCCGAAGGCTATTCAGTGCCTCTGGGCGTGGGCATAATCGGCTACGTGGCTCAGAGTGGACAGGTCGTTTCCCTCGAAGACGCCTACAGCGACCCTCGCTTTAATAAGCAAATTGACGCTATGACGGGGTACCACACCTCTAGTGTCCTGTGCGTCCCTGTGTTTGATTCCTCTGGGGAAGTGATAGCTGCACTGCAACTCATCAACAAGCGACACGGCACTTTTAACGTGGATGACTTGAAAATCGTGGATATGTTCAGTGAGGTCATTAGCAGCGCTCTGCAGATTTATGGCCGGTTTAAGTCCATGGTGGGGGAAAACATGCAGCTGCTGAATGTACTGAACAGCATTCAAACGTACATCTTCGTGATCAACAAGGAAGGCAAGCTGAGTTATTGCAATGAAAAGTTCGCAGAGTTGTTCGGATATGCGGAGGAAATAGGCAAAATTCGGCACTTCTCCTACTGGCTACGGGACAATCCCAGCCTTCTTCAGGACATCCAGTCTGTCCTGGACTCACCTGATTCTAAGGTCTCCCGCGAATTCCAGTCCCTCCACCCTTCCCGCACCCACCGGTCCTCAAGCGCCAAAAACCTGGCTGTGCGGTGCATTGAAACCCCTATTCAAATCCACTACGACATCACGTCTATGCATGACTTCACTACCCAAGAACCCATAGGTCTGATTTTGATCATTGAGGACGTCACCAAAATCGTGAAAATGAAGACTGACCTGCAGAAGGTGAAAACCAAGTTGAAGGAACTGACAGGGACGAATGCAGTGAAGGCGGAGACAGGACTGTATACTTGCATTACCTCGTTGCAGCAATTGCACGACTCTCTGGCAACTCTGACACCTTCGCAAACACTGGATTCGCTGGCGGGAGTGATATCCATTTTGAAGGCGGGCAACTTGGAAAAGGCAGAAGTGTACTTCTCGGCTGGCGGTTCACAAGCTGATAATGACTTGAGGCTGTTTATTGATAAGGAGTTCCTGGGAAGAGACCAGGAATCTTTGGTCGAGAACCACTTGGAGTCTGTGCGAGTGCAGCCAGAGCTGCAGGGGGCGCAAGGCCTTTCCAGTGTATCCTTGCTTCACACCTGGAGCCTCAGTGTGTGGGACCTGGGCGACACTTTCCCTCACATTGTCTCTATGCTGGCCGACCTCAACCTTGTTGCTCACTTCGACATCAAATCCGCAGTGCTTTCTAACTTCCTAACTGAGACGAAGCGGCGCTACGACCACAGCCGTAACCCTTTCCACAACTTCCAGCATGGCTTTTCCGTCATGCACAGTATGTACTACCTACTGACCTCCACTAAGGCTGGCACTTGGTTCTCTACGGAGGAGTTGTTCGCTATTCTCCTAGCTGCGTTGTGTCATGATGTGGACCACACTGGAAGAACTAACTCCTTTGAGGTGAGTAAAGGGTCTACCTTAGCTCTGAGATATCACGATATAGCAGTGTTGGAGCAACACCATGCAGCCACTACCTTCTTCATTCTAACACAAGAGAACTGCAATATACTCGAAACTTGCCCGCGTGATATCTACTTCGCAATCCGCAAAGTGGTAATTGCAGGCATCCTGGCCACTGACATGAGCAAGCACTTCCCAATGCTGCTCAAAATGCAGGTCCGCTTCAAAGACCTGCAGGAAGCGCCTATCGGTGCCCGCGAACACGACAAAATGGATATGGTGGAATTACTAGTCCACTGTTGCGACTTGGCCCACATCACCAAGTCCTTTTCCATATGCGCTCGCTGGTCTCAACTACTAAGGCAAGAAATGATCAGCCAAGTAAAGGACGAAATCGCCTTGGGACTGCCTGTAACTGCCTTTATGAGAGATGTGGAGGACATTCGCAGTTTCTATAAGAACGAAGTGAACTTCACGACAGTGATTGTGCAGCCGCTGTGGGAGTGTGTGAACCAAGGCTTGCAGCCCTACACTGAGCAACAGCTCAAGAACTTGGCTGACAACATACAGGCGTACAAGGAACAACTGGCCAAGGAAGAGACTGCCTCTCGCTAAGTAGTGTATATGGAGGTTCGACCAAATGCCTGTTTTTCATTAGTATTGTCTCCGTCTATTTCTTGCAAGTAGGACTGTATCCACGCAACCAGACACTATGCTAGTCAGCACAGAATCAGGCATTTGGCGGAACTTAACTAGCACTAGGCGTCGCATCAGGCTTGCGAAGAACCGGACGATTCCCTGTGAGCGAGACTTTTTCATGCTTGCGGACCACCAGTCTCTTGGAGTTGAAAATGCCTAGCAACTTGCGAATCCCTGAAGAGCTGAGCCAGCCACAGTTCTCCGGCAGCGGCAAAATGCCAACGAAGTCTTGCTTGCTCACACTGTCTTCCCCCCGCAGGACTAGCTGCTGGAAGGCGTCCTGGGCGCTGCCTGCCTGTGTGCATAGTCCCTTCAAGTACTGTTGGTTGGTGAGTTGGCCGGAGTGGCGGAATTGAGCGTCTGTGACCAGCACTGCGGTTTTCTTTGCACTCACATCCACCAGGTCTTCCGCCATTTCCGCTATCTTCGCTCTTGAAAGCCTGAGTTCAAAGGCAGGGTCGTAGGTCTCGAATAGCAGGGTGGCCTTCTCACTGGGACTGCCACTTCCCAGCAACACACAGAGCACTTTCATCAGTTTGGCGTCATAAAGCCCCGACGGCTTCCTGAAGCTCTCATAAAAGTCCGTATTCGCACCACTCGACCCCAAGTTTCCCTTAATAACCAGCATCTTGGTGAGCGCCTGGTCGAACGCCTCTGCATTGAGTTCCTGCCCTCGAGAGTAGCGGCACAGTGCCAAGTAGTTGGCTGTAACTGTCTGATTACTGAAGAAAAGTGCGGATTCTTGACTGCGCAGAGTGGCTTCCTCGTCTGTGATGCCGGTGTGAGAGTCCGTGCAGCCCATTTTGCGAAAAAGTTACTTATAACGCCTCTCAGTCTCACTACGAGGGTTAACACCTGGGGAATATGTCCGAAGTGAGGAAGAGTGAAGGAGACAAGCGAGAATACCGCAGTTGCAGCCTCAGCAATGCACTACAGTGCTTGCTTATCAGTGATTCAGAGACGGACTACAGTGCTGCTTCTCTGAGTGTAGCGAGCGGGTCTCTGAGTGACCCTAGAGAAGTGCAAGGCCTGGCCCACTTCTTGGAACATATGTTGTTCCTAGGCACTGAGTGCTACCCGGCAGAAAACACCTATCGAGCCTTCATTAAGCCGCGCTCTGGCAACTTCAATGCTTTCACTGCGAATGAGGAAACCAACTTCTACTTCACGATTGCACAGGGACACCTGCGCCCTGCATTGCACATATTCGCCCAGTTCTTCATAGGGCCGCTGTTCACTGAGGACTGTGTGGACCGGGAAATGAACGCTGTGGATAGTGAAAACCAGAAGAACCTGAAAAGTGACCTATCCCGCTTTAGTCAGTTACTGTGTTCGTTAGCTGATGAGACTCACCCCTATAATCATTTCTCTACAGGAAATTTGACTACTTTGAAGCTACCAAACATCAGAGAACTCCTCATCGCTCGCTTTCAGCAGCACTACTCAGCTAGCAGCATGTGTCTGGCTATATACGGGAGAGAGTCCTTGGATGACCTTCAAGCCTTAGCTCAAGAGTACTTTTCCCCTATTCCGAACCTACCCCAAGCCCGGATTCCTATTTCTCCTCAGCCGTGGAGTTGCCTGGGAAGTGTGTTGAAAGTGAAAAGCGTAATGGAACGGAGAGAGTTGAAATTGCTGTGGCCCTGGCCTGCAGTCCAGCAGCTCTACACTGCCAAGCCTCACCTGTACCTCGCGCATTTGATAGGACATGAAGGTAAGAATAGTATTTTATCCATGCTGAAATCCAAAGGTTGGGCGCAGGAAATCGGAGTCGGGATTAGATCCAGTTTGAGAGATTTGAGTGTATTTGCGGTAAATATAGTGCTGACGGAAACAGGAATGAGGGAGTGGGAAACTGTGGCGGAAACCGTGTTTGCCTACATTGCCATGCTAAGGTCTAAAGACCTGCAAGAGTGGGTGTTCCAAGAACTCCAATCCATGGCGGAAATCCACTTCCGCTTCAAAAGCAAGGAAACTGCAATGGACTACGTGCACACCTTGACCAGTGCAATGCATAAATACCCTGCCCACTCAGTCCTCACAGCTTCCCACCTACTCACCACTTACGAGCCTCAGCTGATTAGGCAACTGCTAGAGCTGCTGACGTCCTGCAGAGGAGTGCTTGCACTGGTGTGGGACAAGTGGAGTGGGGAGGATTTGGGAAGTAGGGAAAAGTGGTATGGAACGGAGTATGGAATTGCTCCAATCAGTGAAACCCTAATAAAGCATCTGGAAAGTCCCCTAACACCCTTAATACTTGACTACCCGCCCCGCAATCCCTATATTCCCAGACTGTTTCCCTTCATTGAAAGCTCTAGTCAGGTTGTTCCCAGCCTGGTGCACAGGCAGCCCGGCGTAGCGCTATATTACATGCCGGATGTCAGCTTTTCCAAGGACTCGGTTAAGGCTTTTGTCTACCTCAAATGTCCTGATGCCGGGCTCTGGACTATGCCTTTATCGGCCCTATTGGGGACTTTATGGGTAAAACTGCTAAAAGACAAACTTCGAGAAATCTCCTATTTAGCTACTAAAGCAGGCCTTCGCTTGACAATAAGCAAGAAAGCCTATGGACTCGGAGTGACTCTGGGAGGATTCAGCCAGTACTTCCAGGCCTATTTACAGGACATATTCAGTGCAATTGCCAGTTTTCACACCACTGAAGACCTGAAAGACAGCTTTGCTGAGCACTTGGATGAACTCAGAAAGGCATTAAGGAATGCACGGCTAACTCAGCCACATATGCAGGCCAAAGCCCGGCTTTCAGACCTGTTATATGCCAATTTCCACTTCTCTGTGAAGGCGAAAAGACGAGCAGCTGAAAGATGCACATTTGAGGATTTATGCTACTTTGATGGGAAATGGCTGAGAAATGTGCAGCTAGACTGGCTGGTACTGGGAAATATCACTGCGGAGGCAGCTATTAGCCTGGCCAAGACCTGCTCCAGCTGTATACTGGGCAGTAGAGCTCAAGCACTAGCGGAAGAAAACATAACCCCTATGCGAAACTACTCCATTCAGACCCTACAGCCCAACATTGTGCACCAGAAAGCAGTCTTCGACCCGACCAACAACAACTCCGTCTCTCTATGCTACTGGGAAGTAGGGCCTGTCAGCCTAGCAGCCCAAGCAGCCCTGCAAGTGCTAGAAAGCCTGTTCAAAGAGCCCTGCTTCAGCTACCTCCGCACTCAGCAGCAACTAGGCTACTCTGTCTTTTCTGCCACTCGAGCGAAAAGAGGAATATTGGGGCATACCATCACTGTCCAGTCACATCGCTTTGGACCTGGAGAGTTGACTCAGCACATTTCCACCTTTATTTCTCGCATGGAAGACACTATTGCGAGTTTATCGGATGAGGAATTTGCGGTGCACCAAGCAGCAGTCCTTACATCAGTCCTAAGGAAGGATTTATCGCTCAAAAAGCGCTTTTGCCGGTTTCTATCGGAAGTAGTGAGTGGACGACTGAGTTTTGACTGGAAGGAAAAGATAGGGGTAGCTGTGGGTGCTCTGACTAAAGCGACTGTGCAAGCTACCTTTCAGCAGGTCTTTGGACACGCAAATAAGCGAATTGACGTGGAAATGACCAGCAACCGACACCAAGAGCTGCAACTTCTGTATGACCGAACAGCCAGTCGCAGGGTCTTTTCCTCGGCTGCACAGGTGCAGAGACTCCTCCCCATCTTTCCTTCAGTCTACTAAGCGTAGTTAGTAATGAGGCGGCATACGTCTCTGCAGCACTTTCCGACAGTTCGCAAGTGGTTTGTGAGTGTGAGTGAGTTGGAGGGAGACACTGTGGTGGACGCAATGGCCAAACTCGAGGTCAGACGGCTGTTCCAACAGCAAGCGAAGTCGATGGTCAAACAGGCTTTAGAGGACCGAAGTCCTGATTTGCCCAGGAAAGCTGCCTCTCACCTGCGGTTTAGCAGGGCGCCAGCAAGGGTGAAGCCCGTCCAATCCCCTGGCTCCACCCTGAGAGCAGTTTCCACCAGGACCAGTCCCACCCGCTACTTCCGTCCCCCAGTGTCAAAACCCACTTCCCCCAAGTGGGTGTCTCCCTTCACTCTCCGAGGCATTCCAGTGCTGTCCAAGCCCAGCTCCAGAGCCAGTCTCTTGCTTACTCCTCACACCGCCCAGGGCAACTCCCGACAAAGACTGTGGACTGGAACCCAGCGCTGGTGGGAAGGAGACCTGCCGTTAGGCGGCTTACTGCGTAGGAAAATGCTAAAGACGCTTTCTGCCTCTCCAGCAATCACGAGTAACTAACGATTTGTGTCATTATCAAGTGAGTCGATGAAGTTCTGGATGACTTGAAAGAGTGGTCCTCCCGCCACTGCTTCAATGTTATTGTGGCCTGCGCCTTCTACGAGGTAAATGGACTTGAGTCCGTGGGGACACTTCTCTAGGAGCTGCTCTGCGTGCTCCACAGGCACGATTTCGTCCCTTGTGCCGTGGATGATGAGGACGGGACACTGCACATTCGCCATTCGGTCGATATTGGGGAACATGTCTCCAGGCAGAGTGTAGCGGAAATCCACCATTACCCGGTAGATAGAGGTAAGGGGCGTTTGCAGAATTAGTCCCCTGAGATTGGGGTACTTTTCTGCGAGATAGCAGGACGGCCCAGACCCAATTGACCTGCCGAACACGATTATATGCTCCGCAGGGATCTTCAAGCAGCCAGTGAGGAACCATAAGGCTGCTTCACAGTCAGAGTAGACGAAGTCTTCACTGGGCTGGACGGAGCTGTTGCCGTAGCCGCTGTATTCGTAGAGCATCACATTCACCTTTACTCGAGGGGCGAAGATGCGTTCGAGCCAGTCCTCCACTCTTGGCAAGTCCTCTGCGTTTCCATGACTTAACAGCACTGTGTGCTTGAAGTTGCCGTTGAGGAAGCGAGCACTGATTTGGTTGCCGTGCTTGGTGCGCAGTATCAGACTGGCTGCACGGCTACGCTCTCTCACGGGTGGCGGCTGGAACACTAGCGCAGTGCAAGCGCACCCCATTGTCGATAATGAGCGCTTTGTCCTATTTAGCAAAGGCAGCGGCTCTATATCGCGGCACAGCAGTGGGCCGAGGACTGAGCCACTCCCTGCGTCTACAGCTGCAAGAGCAGGAGAACAGTGAGCAGTAAACAGCCACTGATAAGGAAGTAGTGGAGGCGCTGGGACTCTGTCGCCACTGCTCAGAACTACTGGTCGCAGGGCTCAACTGCGCTGTCACCATTGTGCCTTCCAAGAAGAAGGGGAAACGGAACTGCATCAAGTACCACTGCACAGTGTGCGGCGGGACTACGACTCTGCAAGCAGTGTCCAGTCGGCCTGCACGCAAACAGCCAGTCAAGGCTGCGTCCAAACCCTCTCCCAACCCTGCTTTCAGTCCTCTCCAGCAACAGCGCATTGCAGCAGGACTGCCCGCTTCTTTCCGTACTCTCGAGTCCAAGCCTTCCGCCACCACAGTGCTCAACAGCTTCTTCACCTCTCAGTCCTCGGGGCCGAGTCTCTACAGTCTCTTCCACTAGCAATAATGGAGTTACGAGAGATCCCGGTCGAGTACTGCGACGAAAGTGCTGTCTGGTCCCTCTTCTCCTCCAACCTCCTGAAGCGACTGCCTCTGCGGGAAGTTCGCTACCACGACTTGGACAGTGTCACTGTGACAGTAACAGAAGTGCCAGTGCACTTTTCAGAACAATTCAGCCGGTCTTTCGCAGAAGTCGACTCCACACTGCACCTCAAGCCCTACCTGGCTATTTACATTCTGCACTGCACCGAGCAGGAGACCTACCGCAGTGTGTGTCGGCCCAGAATGAAGGCCTGGATCGAAAGCATGGATGCAGGGAAGCAGGAGTGGATGGTGCTGTATGTCCCTGCCTTGACTATGCTCTCTGACTCCCAGAATAAGACGTACATCAAGATCTATGATAAACTGAAGGACGATCTGGGGGCGATTACTGGAGTGCGCAAGGAGAGATGTGTTCGCTTCTTCTCCAGCACAAAAAAGCGCTATGTGAGTATCGACCAGCTCAGCGCCAATTCCGACGAATTCTGGAAAGACGCAATTCACGCAATAGGCGACTTCATTGGGCAAAGCATCGAATCCCGCATCGCCACTTTGAAGGAAAAGGCGCTGCTGTACGAAGAGCAAATGCGCAGCGGACTGAACAGCTTTTTCTCATACTGCCTCGTCTCTGAAGGCCTGGCTTTCCTCTATAGCGTGCTGAGCCAACTCTCGCAGGCCTTCAAAAGCTATGAAGAAATCCTGAGATTCATGGAGACTGGAAGCAGCTTTGGGAGGGAAAACCAGCCCAGGGACTTGCAAAGGACTATGGAGCAGGGACTGCTGAGGTACCAGGAGCGGCTTATCCAGGGCTGTATTTCTGACTTGGAGTTCTTGGAGTATGTGATGACTCGAGAAAAGCTGCTCCTTGTTGCTCTCAACAACATGACGCTTTATCTTAGTCAGAAGTTCCTCCAATTCCTATTTAAAGGACTAAAGATCCTGAAAGACCGCACAGCTCCAGCGAGTGAAAAGGCAGCCTGGCTGACCACAATGGCCATTTACTCGATTTCCTCCATAAAGCAAGAAGAGCACAGTAAGGACAATTCAGAGCTGAAAGTGCCCTACGAGCAAGAACAGCTGCGCTACGTGATGGGCATTCTGTATTCCATTGTGCAGTGTCAGGTGATCCGCAGTGGGGAGGTGGTGCAGTGGGAGGAAGTAGTGGTATGCGCTAGTTAGCCCAGTGCCAAGTTTTTACCTGCACTCGAAACTGTTTCAGTCAAGTTATTCGCGTCTGGCAGGGAAAAGGTCTCTATTGATCCTGTAGTGTTCAACAGCGGGGACACCACTCCTTCCCAGGCCCAGCTGGACGATACCAGCACTTCCCTTGATGTAGGCAAAGAGGACTATATCGAGGAAATCACCAAGGCCATTGTGCATTCCTTCCAGACTTGTGGGTATCATGGGAAGGCGCTGTTTTACCAGGCGCAGTTGGCGGCTTTGTGGAAGAAGTTTGGACAGGTGGAGGAGGCGGTAGCCGTGCTGAGGGCTATTATCCCGGGAGTGGAGCAGTGGAAAGAAATGCAGCTTTCCCTGGAGCTGCAGCTCTTAGACTGCTTGTTACGGCTCAAAAAGCCGAGAGAGGCCTTCGAAGTGGCGGTCAACATCTGCAGCAAAGGGGCTGAAGTGGTGAGGCCAGAAATAGCAGACCCTTTGTGTGCGTGGATATTTGACCTGGTCCACAACCCCTACCTTCGGGAAGAACTAGTTCTTTCCGACTCGAAGATGCTAGACTTGGACGTCACTTTGCAGCATTCCAAGTATATGGTCGGCGAAAAAGCCGCCATTTCCGTGCGCATTCTCAGTCGTTTGCCCACTGCCCGACTGCATATTGACCGGATTCAAGTGTCTTTACTGGGCGCGGATTCTCACAATCCGGTGACCGATAAGGTGATAATTTTCGCGATTAATGACATTGATGTGGGTCCGAAGCCTGTGACTATCATGCTGGACTCGAAGGCGGAAGTAGCTGGAGTCTTTCGCTTTCGAAGAGCCGTTTGCCATATTGGCCGGTTGAAACTAACGACAGAGCTAGAGGACAAAGGGAAAGTGGTCTTCGAGGCAGACCATAAAGACGTAGTGCTGCAGGCGAAGATTCCGAGTTTACTGGTGTTCGACCACCCTCAAAGCTTTATGGTGGAAGTGCAGAATCTACGTGGAGTTGTCTCCAATGCGAAACTAAGTTGGCTGCCAATGAAGTCGCTGCGCCTCGAACCAGCCGTCCAATGCACTTTGTACCGCAACGACAAGGTGGAAACTTCCCAACTGATCAACGACCGAAACGTCCTGTACTTGCCAGTACTGGAGCCGGGGTCGATCTGCACACTGCTGTTCCACGTGAGTTTGGAGGAAGAGGATGAGGAGCCGGAGGGAGAAGACTCGGACTTGACAGTGCACTCGCCCGACCAGCCCTCCTTTTTCGAGCAAAGTGCAGAGGTCTTGGCTTCCCCTTCCCGTGGAGACCGCTATGCAGCGGCAGGCCTGCCAGGCAAGAGCAGCCGCGACACCTTCAAAACCGCTCTCAACTACACAGACCAGCTAGGCACTGTTGTGGTCATACCCGAAACAGTGAATCTTCTGTTTGTGGACCCGCTGATTATCTCAGGAAGGCTGGTTTCGGCGGGGAAACACACTTTGCTGTCTGTCCGCTTGGAGAGCAGATGCGATATTTCCTTGCAAGTCTTCCAGTGGAACCTTTTCGGCTGTCAAAGTATCGACCTGAACGAGGCTCCGGTCGTTCTGAGGCCAGGACAAGAGACGCATTTAGCCTTCCAAATCAGTGATTTGGAGCCTTCGATCACTATAGAGTGTCGATACAAAGCAGTATATCGCTCTCCTAGTGTCACACGGTCTGCCTATGAGTTCATAGAGAGGGTGAGACAGCAAGTCTTCTACAAGCGTGGGAAAGTCCCAGTGGCTTCCTCGAACGCCACAGCGCTGAAAGTGCTGCAAATCTCCCCGAGACGCTTGAGTCTGTTCTCTGACGAGGAAGTCAACTTGGGAGATGACGACTTTGACGTGAAGGAAGTGAACTTAGTGACATAAATGCTGAGAGTAGGGCTGAGGCCTGGGACCGCCCACTGCTTCGCCACCCTGCCCCTAAGTCTGCAGCTACAGCCAGGGCCTCTGCTAGTATCAGGAGAGGGAGGCAAGCACTACCTCAGCTACGCAGGTGCGAAGGGAGAAGAGGGAGTTCTGGGCCTAGGAGTGGAAATAGCCCAAGGACTGGGACTGAAAGAGGACGATTTGGTCACTGTAGCCCCAGTGGACCTACCGCTTATCCCAGCACTGGAAGTCGACCCTGTAGATGCAGAGTCTTGGGACACTATTCAAGCCAACGCAGAGTACTTCGAAAGTGCGATTTTGCAGCAAATCAGTGTAGTCGAGAGAAACCAAACGATTCCGCTTTGGCTGAATGCAGCCCACTGCATCAAATTAAAGGCCTGCGACTTCGGCCAAGCCGCAGGCCTCCTTTCTTCTCAGAGTGAAGTAAGAGTGAAGCCGAAGGTCAGAGAAGGGGAAAGAAGGGAGAAAAAGACGCTTAGGAATGTAGTGGGCACTGGGCCAGGTTTGGAAGTACAGGGAGGAGAGCTGGGTCAAGTCTATCTATTGGCTGCGGGGACAGAGTTGGGAGTGGGCGTCGTTTCAAGCTCTGAATTCCAAGAAAAGCATCTAAAATCGCCCTTTTTTACCGACTTTGTAAGTGTAGAAGTCGCAGAAATCAAACTGCCAGGCTTCAACAAGCCCTTCGCACTGCACAAAGTCACCCGATCCGCCCACCTCCTCCCTACCGCAGTAGTCCAAATAACTCTCCCAGATCTATCTCTCCTAAGGCAGTTTACTGCAGGACTGGAGCAGACCTCTACCGCTGTAGTCCTGACTAACGGAATGAAGACGGAAATAGCGGGAGTCCATATCGAAGTCACAATATCTGTTGAAGCGGATTTATTGGCTTGTGTGTATATAGACTCGAAACTGCCGGGATTTTCGGCCCTAATGGAGTCTTTCCGCTTTGATTATAGAGAGGAGAGAAGGGACTCTGAGGTGTATGAAACCAAACAAAAGCGGGAAATCGTGACTACTCTGACTGAGCAAATAGTCCGCTATATCAAACATGGATTTCCATCTGGCACTTTTTTGCTCTACGGGTCAGCAGGCGTAGGGAAAACTTCTCTCATATCTCTCCTGCGAAAAAGGCTAAAAACGCATTTAATTGCCACTCTTTCCATCAACTGCGCAGATTTAATAGT
>Ga0247837_1000368_pt1 | contig 94432 bp, 108 predicted proteins | sample LaCtaG_2_FD_187115 | JGI IMG/M metagenome (GOLD analysis project Ga0247837, IMG submission 187115) | Freshwater microbial communities from meromictic Lake La Cruz, Castile-La Mancha, Spain - LaCruzMarch2015_14.5m | ecosystem: Environmental > Aquatic > Freshwater > Lake | place: Spain... | reverse complement strand
ATCTGTTGGCTCGTCAGTGGTGCCGGCATCACCAGGGCCATGCGCATCGGCCCCAGGGTCAGCAGCCCCGCTCCCAACCGGCCAACGAGCTTGTCGCCAACCGGTCAACCTGATTGTCGCCGGACAAATACCGACGGTCGCCGGGAGCTGCTGGGCCTCAAGGTGGGCGACAGCGAAAGCGAGGGCTTCTGGAGCGACTTCCTCGCCTCGCTCAAGGAACGCGGCCTGACTGGCGTGAAGCTGGTGGTGAGCGATGCCCACGCGGGACTCATCAAGGCGATCCGCAGGAAGTTGCAGGGCTGTGTGTGGCAACGCTGCCGCGTCCATTTTGCCCGCAACCTGCTGCAGTGCGTCCCAAAGGCCCATCAGGGCATGGTCACCGCCGCGTTGCGCAGCGTGTTCGCCCAGGAGAACGCAACCGAGATCCTCAGCCGCTGGGATGACCTGGCCGCCTCGCTCGCTGAGCGTTTCCCCAGGGCCGCTGAGCTGATGAACCAGGCCCGGGAGGACGTGCTGGCGTTCCGCCACTTCCCTGCGCCCCACTGGCGCAAGATCTGGAGCACCAACCTGCTCGAGCGGGTCAATGAGGAGATCAAGCGCCGCACCAGGGTGGTCGGCATCTTCCCCAACGACGCCGCGATCACCCGTCTGGTAGGAGCGGTGCTGCTGGAGCAGCACGAGCACTGGCAGCTGGAGGGCCGCCGCATGTTCTCCGCCGAGAGCATGGCCGCCATCCCGGAACTGGAGGATCTGCCGACACTGCTCAGCGTCCCCGCCTGAGAGGTGCAACACCCAGTCCCCAGGCGATCAAGGCCTGTGCGCCCTGTGGGGGCGCACAGGCCTTGATCGCCGCCCGGGGGGCGGTGCTGCAACCACTGGGCTGCACAGACCCCTCCCGCTCACAACACAGCCGCGATCAGATGAGAGACTTGACAAGTCAATCGTCTCGTTTCATCGTGGATGAACGAGGTGCATCTGCGCCTCAGGAATGACAGTCCGTCATTCCACCCTGTTCACCCTCTGATCAGGGAATTCGGGCCTCGGCTTTTACACCACGCAAAGAGACGCGGCCTCGAACCCACCAACAATGCCACCGAGAGAGCACTGCGCCAGTCGATCATCCAGCGCACAATCAGCCTTGGCGTCCAGTCCGCCAGCGGTGCCATCTGCCGCAGCCGATTGCTCACGGTCACCACCACCCTCAGGCAACAGGGCCGGGATATCTGGCAGTTCCTGGAGCAGGCCTGGATCGCCCATCACCGCGGCTGGCCGATGCCATCGCTGTTGACGGATCCCTGAGTTCAGCAGCAATACAAGCACTGCTTCTTTGCTCGCTCAGCGAAGGGCGAGCAGGCGTGAACTCGCGTGGCGGCGCGTCCCAACCCCTAAATGGTTACGAAAATCGAAACCAAGGGAGCGGAGAGCATGCCAGAAATGACCCTGAAGAAAGAAAAAGGCAAGGAAGAAATGGGCATTCGCTAACCAGGCGCGGGCGGTGTGAACCACCAATGGAAGATTGATGCTATCCGCAAAGTAGGGAGAGAAGGAGAACTTCATGTTCAGGGCAGGGCCAAAAAAATCCTCCGAATACACAGTGGTGTTTGAGGCACACCAGATACTCGCCACAAAACCCATCAAGGCAACGGCGCCGATGGTCAGCATGAAGGCAATCACCACATGCCCGCTAATCACATCTTCCAGGCTGGAGATGGTAAGGAAGCTGGTCTGATAGCTCCAGATCGTTGCCAGAACCAAATGGGGCTGAATGATTCGCATAGAGTGCAGAGCAAGGTCATAAATACCCACGCGTTTTGCCAGTTCCACAAAGGCAATCGCGCCAAGCCCCAGGAAGATGAGGTGATGGCCAAGAATCACCCCGAGGTTGGCGGGGTCATCCCCATAAAAATTGAAGCGCTTGGCACCACCTGTTGCTGTGGACAGATCTGTGGGGGCGCGCAACAGATGCCACATCGCACCGGCCGCCAGCACAGCCGCGCTGACCAGGTGGAATGCGACGATGGCGATGATCGGCTAAGGCTGTGTGATCACACCTCCTTCCGTGACGCCGAGGCCAAGGCGAGCAAGGTTGGGTAACAGAATCAGGCCTTGCTCCCCCATCGGTAGTTCAGCGTTGAAGCGACTCAGCTCGTAAACGGTGAAGGAGCCAGCCCAGGACATGATCAGGCCGGCATGAGCGGCATGAGCGGCATGAGCGGCATGGGCTGAGATGAAGGTTCCTGATTCATTTGCAACAAGTGAGTTACCAGCCCACCAGTCATATTTGACGGATGGAACTCCATAGGACTGCATCAGACATTCGCAAGGCGAAATCACCGTAGGGGGACGACTGGGTGCCGCTGCAAATCCTGCTACGTCCCTACTGAAGATTGCTCAAAATGGGCCGTAGCTCTGAACGATGCAGCACGCAGTGCGCGCCCCATTCGCTTCAGCCAGGACATGGTGCCGGTTGATCGATGCCGTGACGCCTTTCTCCATCCTGACCACCAGATCGAACGGTGCCTGCGCTGATTCCCAGACATTGGAGCGTTCTGGGCTTCACAGGTCGTGGTGAGCCTGCCCGCTCGGTGGGAGGGTGCGCTTCAAGGTTCAGGTTGGCAATGTTGGTCACAGGAGCCGGTAGCTTTCATGGCCCAGATCAGGGGCGACTTGGGAGAATCTGCTCACCACTTTCCCGCCACCATGACCAGCGAACCAGCCGGGGGTCTGCCAGGTCTGCCGCTTGAGCAGCGCACTGACAAGCGCCAGAGAGAACTGAATCCAGATCCAGAAGTGGTGCCTGGCGCGGGCTGCCCAGTTGCGCCAGCAGAATGACTCTGCCGGTGCTTGCTGCCTCACTGGTGAGCACAGGGAGATGTTGGTCAAGGTCGAGAGCTGCCGGACGCTGTGGATGCGCATCGAAATGAATGACGGTTGATCAGATCTGGTATCAATTCTGCTGTTCATCCACGACAAGCTGGTGTTTCGCACGCGGATCGGAGGCCCAATCCAGCCTTCACAGCAAGAATGGATTGTGTTCGAAGCCAGCCGATGGAGCCACTGGCCATGGCGATCCCTGGCATGCACGGGGAGCGTGGGGCTGTGTTCAGTCCGTGCCGTCAGTATCGCTATGTGCTGTGGCGCCAGTGGAGCGGCTCTGGCGGTTATGCCCTGGTGGTGGGCCTGAATCCCAGCACGGCCGATGAACAGCGTGATGATCCGACGGTTCGGCGCTGCATCGCCTTCGCCCGCGACTGGGGATTCGGTGGTCTGTGTCTGGCCAACCTCTTCGCCTTCTGTGCCACCAGCCCGGCCGTGTTGATCCGGGCCACTGATCCGTTGGGTCCGAACAACGACCAGTGGCTGCAGACCTGCTCTGCCGGGGCTGGCTTGGTCGTGGCCGCCTGGGGACGGCGTGGCGGCTGGCGCGGGCGTGATCAGGCGGTGAGGCGGTTGCTGCCGCGCCTGCACGTGCTGGGGCTGGGTAAGACCGCCAGTCCCCTCCATCCGCTCTACCTGCCCCGCAGCTGCAGGCCGCAGCCCTGGTGCTGAGCCTGCTGCCCAGCTGCGAGCGCCCGGCTGGCTTCAGTCCAGGCGTCCGTCAACCTCCAGATGGCGATCCCCCACAACGTTCACCTGCAGGCCGCCGAGTTGGGCCTGCTCCAGCTGCTCCGCCACCTCTTCTGGGGTGAAGGCCGCCCGCAAAGACTGGAGGTAGTCGCGCTGCAGCAGCGCAGGGGCCTCCGGCAGGTGGGCGGCCAGCAGGGCCTGCACCGCCGCTTCCGAGTCGGGCCGTCGCAGGTCCTTCACGTACACCGCTGCCCCGGTAGCCCCCAGTTGCCGCACCGTTCTCCAGAGCACCAGGGGGTCGTGCAGATGGTGCAGCAAGCTGTTGCTCACCACCGCTGAGCAGGCTTTTTCCGGAAGATCACGGCAGGGGAGTGTGGCCAACTGAAAGCGGAGATTCGGCCAGGCGGCCTGGGGCTGGCGGCGAGCCTCGCCGATCGCCAGCATGGCTTGGGCCCCATCCAGCCCCAGCACAGCACCGGCCGGGTAGCGGGCCGCCAGGCGAAAGCTGATGTTGCCGGGGCCGCAGCCCAGATCGACGATCCGCTCCCCCAGCCCAGCCGGGAAGAGGGCGGCGAGACGGTCGATCACCGCCTGGTCCGTGGCGCTGAAGTCGGCAGCCGCGTAGGCCATGGCCTGCTCCGGCTCGTCCATCAACTCCGGTTCACAGATGCGCTGCACGGATCGATCGTCGGGGTGGAGGCATTCCACAGCAGCGCCTTGGCCTGGTCGCCAGTTGCCTGGCCTCTGCTGCGCTTGTCTCGGCTTGCCAACCAGCAGAGCACAAATCAGATAGTCTTCTTAAGATTGTTTTTGCTATTGCCCTTAAGAGCCCATGGTCTTGATCTGTTGGGATCTGCGCGGTTCCCGTTCTTCGGAAACCGTTCCGTTGGAGCAGGCCCGCATGCGCCGTCTTCAACTCGAGCAGCAGGGAGCGGTCGTCTATTGGAGCGAGAGGCTGGCCAACACCTGAGCGGCGCTGCTAGGAGTGCAGGGTTCCCTGCTGGGGGCGCGGCGATGCCGTTGCTTTTCATGAGGCCTGGTGGTGAAGGTGCCGGAAAATTCACCCAGGGTTTTGTCGTTTTCAGTGGGCTGCTCCTTGCGATCGGCCTGACGGGGTGCTGGGCCAGGCCCGACCCCCAGGCTGAACGCATCGAGCGTCTGGAACAGCGGTTGCAGCAGGTGGAGCAACGGCTGGCCAGCCCGGCCGCTCCCAATCCCGCCGACCCCGCCGGCAAACCCCCGGCCGGTGTGGTCAAGTCGCTCACCTTCCGCATGGGCAGCGCCGATGACCGGCTGAGGATCTACTGGGCCGACGGCACCATGTCCAACCTGCCCTGCACCAAGGAACAAGGAACCTGGGCCTGTGGCTGAGCTCCGCTTTGACCCCACTCCATTGCTCTCAACCCCTTTGGTCACTCTCCCCACCACCGCCCCGATCCAGGCCCTGCTGCTGCGCGCCAGCCTTGGACTGCTGGGGGCCCTCTCCGTTGCCGGCGCCCCGGTTCTGGCCCAGGCCGATTTCCCCTTCAACCTGCAGAGAGCCACCAACCTGGCGCGGATGAAAGCTGAGAAGCTCAATGGTGGATTGGGCGTCTACCGGCCCGCCGCCTGCATGTACGACCGCTCCGCCGGCACCTGCCTCATCGAAGCGAACGACCAGGGCATCCTGTTCCGGTTCGAGGGCGGCCCTCCCGGCTGGCAGCACCTGCAGCTCCCCCCCACGGTGGAAACGGAACTGCGGGTCTCGCCGGATGGCCGCTCGATTCTGGCGGTCATCCACAACGGCCCGATCCGGCTCACCTCGCCCTGACGGCCAGCCCCGCGCCCAGTTCCTCCAGCGCCTCCGCCCACTCCAGCCGGCAGGGCCAGCTTTCCCGCTGGGTGACGCTCAGGGCGATGCCCTTCTCGCCATAGGCGGCTTCGTTGATGAACACCGGCCATTGCACCGCCGGGGCGCCATCGGCCTGGCTGAGCGTGGCCCCATCCGGTGCGAGGAAGAGGGGATCCCCCGGGCGCAGCGGCTGCCAGTCGCGGTGCTGGCGGGCGGGATGCAGGCAGGCGGCCGGGCGGCCATCGGCGTAGCGGGGGAGATCAAGGCTGCCCTGGTGGCGGTGGACGATCAGGTCGGCTGGCAGGCGCAGCTGGCCGGCCACGGCGGTGGCCAGAACACGGAGGGCCGCCTCGACGGCCAGCTGGGTCTGACGGCAGATCGTTGCCGTGATCACGCCCTGGGGGACCGGGCCCACTTCAATCACCAGGCCGCAGGGCCACTGCTCGACCAGAAATCCACTCTGGGCCGCATCCCCTTCATGCAGATAGATCGGCAGCCCCAACAGGGCCTGGATTCCTGCGGCCAGGGCCAGATCAGCGGGGCGCCGGCCGTAGAGCACCAGGCAATTTCCCATCGCCGCGGTGGTGCTGTGCAGGTCCAGCACAACGGCACAGGGGCTGGCGCCGCCGGGGCCGTGGGCGGCGATCAACTGGCGGGCCTGCTGAACCTCCAGTTCCTCCCGGCCTGGATCGTCCAGCAGCGATCGGTTGAAGCTTCGGTTCAGATCCCGCTGGATGTAGCGGACGCCGGCGGCCAGGGCGGCCGGATTGCCGATCGCCAGCTCCAGGGCCAGGCCGCTGGAAGCCAATGCCCCTGGCTGCTGCTGCCAATGCTCCAGCAGCCAGGGGGCGTTGCGTTCGTTGCCATGGGTGCCGGCCACCACCAGCACCCTGGCTGCACCGTTCCGCCCGTCTGCTGCCAACGCCCCCCTCCGCCAGCCTTGCGCCCAGCCTGGCAGGTCCGGCCCACGGAGCTCCAGAGTCGGAGCAACCGCACCTGCCGCCATGGCCATTCCCCCCCCCGTGGTTGCCGCCGTCCGGCAGGCCTGGCACTGGCAGTGGCTGCAGATGATGGCTGGGCTGGGGCCCGCCGATGCCGAGGGGAACTACCGCCGCCCGATGGCAGCCTTTGCGGCACCGGCGGACCGTCCGGCCCGGGCCGGCCAGGCCGGCGCCCACGTGCTGATCGTTGGTCGCAGCTGCCCCTGGGCCCACCGCGCCTGGCTGGTCTGGACCCTGCGGGAGCTGCAGGGGTCGATCGAACTGCTGGTGGTGGAACCTGACCCGAAGGCGGGTCGCTGGCGCTTTGCAGAGCCGTTCGAGGGGGCCGAGGCCCTGGTTGATCTCTACCACCGCTGTGGGAGTGATCCCCGCGCCCGCGCCACCGTGCCGCTGCTTTACGACCGGGCTGAGCAGAGGATCGTTGTGAATGAAAGTGCGCGGCTCATTGAACTGCTCAACCGCTGGCCGGCGCCGGCCTCAGCCCCTGACCTGGAGCCGATCGAGCAGGCCGAGGCGATCGGCCGCTGGCGTGAGCAGCTCCAGGGTGCCGTGAACGATGGGGTGTACAGGTGTGGTTTCGCGCGCCACCAGCGGGCCTACGACCGGGCTGAAGCCGAACTGTTCGCGGGTTTCGAGGCCTTGGAGCAGGCCCTGGCCGACGGTGGGCCCTGGCTCTGCGGTGCGCGGCTCAGCCTCGCTGATGTGGTGCTGTTCCCCACCTTGATCCGGCTGGAGCTCGTCTATGCCCCCCTGTTCGGCTGTTCCCGCCGGCCGCTCTGGCAGTTCCCCGCCCTCTGGGACTGGCGACGCCGTTTCCATGGCCTCGCCGGCGTGGCCGCCTCCTGTTTCCCCGGGGCGTGGCGGCGCGACTACTTCGGGGCGCTGTTTCCGCTGCACCCCTCCGGCATTGTGCCGGCCGGCCCCGATCTGGCCAGCCTGGTGGAGGGTTGTCCCGCCGCGGCCCCGCCATGATGCATCCAGACACCGATGCGACCCCCACTCCGATGACAGGCGCAGCCAACCACGATCCGGCACCGGGCGATCCGGTGTTTGAAGGGGTCTACGGGCCGTTCACGATCGATGCCACCGACCGGCGCGAGGTGCTGGGCTACCGCCTGGCGCTGCTGGCGGTGGGGGTGGGCGAAGGCGCCCTGCTGTGGCAATGGCACAGCTTCGCTGAGACACCGCTCTGGCCCTGGCTGGTGGTGATGGCGGTGGGGCTGGGGCTGGCCCTGCGTTGGATTCACATCTATCTGCGGCCCCTGCACCGTGCCCTGCAGGTCTTCTGGCTGCTGGGCTGCCTCGGCGCTGTCGTGCTTGCGGCCCGGGTGGGGGTGGATGCCATGCTGCCTACCCTGGCGGCAGATTCCCGCTGGATTTGGGCGGTGGGGCCGTTCTTCGCTGCCCTGGCCGGCATCGGTTTCAAGGAGTTCTTCTGCTTTCAGCGGCCCGAGGCGATCGGCGTCACCCTGTTGCTGCCGGTCGCGCTGCTGGGACGGCTGGCCGGCTGGCTGGATGGGCCCACCAGCTTCAGCCTGCTGGCGGTCCAGACGGCCCTGCTGCTGATTCTCTGCCTGCGCAAGTTCCCGATGCCGGCGGCGGCTGATGTGGGTGACAAGAGCGTGTTTGCTTATCTGGAGCGCCAGAGCACTCCTTCCAACGCGTGAGTTTGATCAGCCTGGTGGGGGTCGGCAAGGACTTCGGCATCCGCACCCTTTTCCGCGACCTCACCCTGCATGTGGGTGAACGCGAGCGGCTCGGCCTGATCGGCCCCAACGGGGCCGGTAAATCCACCCTGCTCAAGCTGCTGGCCGGCCTGGAGCCGCCCGGCGAAGGGGAACGGCGTTGTTCCACGAAGCTCAACGTGGTGCTGGTCAACCAGGACCCGGATCTCGATCCACAGCGCACCGTGCTCGAACAGGTGTTCGAGGGCAGCGGCGAGAAGATGGCGCTGCTGAGGCGCTTCACCGCCGTGAGCGAGGCCCTGGCGCACCAGGGCAATCCGGAGGATCCCGATCACGACAGCCTGCTGAGGCAACTTGGCGAGCTCAGCGCCGGCATGGACCAGGCCAACGCCTGGGACCTGGAGCAGCAGTGCCGTGAGGTGCTGGAGCGGCTTGGCATCCATGACACCCAGCGGCTGGTGGGCGAACTCTCCGGCGGTTACCGCAAGCGGTTGGCCCTGGCCTCGGCGCTGGTGGCCGAACCGGATGTGCTGCTGCTCGATGAGCCCACCAACCACCTCGATGCCGTCTGCATCGAATGGCTGCAGGGCTATCTGGCCCGTTTCCGCGGCGCCCTTGTGCTTGTCACCCACGACCGCTACTTCCTCGACCGGGTGACCAACCGCATCGTTGAGGTGGACCGGGGCGAGGCCCGCGGCTACGCCGGCAATTACGCCGCCTATCTGCAGATCAAGGCGGATGAGGAGGCCGCTGAGGCTGCCAGCGCCGCCAAGTTCAAGGGGGCGCTGCGGCGCGAGCTGGAGTGGCTCAGCCGTGGTCCCCAGGCCCGCAGCACCAAGCAGAAGGCCAGGATCCAGCGGATCGAAGCGATGCAGGAGGCCCCGACCCGCCAGGCCAAGGGGCAGCTCAGCCTCGCCACGGCCAGCCGCCGCATCGGCAAGCGGGCGATCACCGCCGAGAACGTGACGGTGTGGGCCCCCCAGCCTGATCAGAGCGCTGGAAGCCCACCCCAGGGCCCGCCCCTGCTGCGCGACTTCAGCTACGACTTCAGCCCCGAGGATCGGGTGGGGATCATCGGTCCGAACGGTTCGGGCAAATCCACCCTGCTGGATCTGATCGCCGGTCGGCGCCAGCCCCAGCAGGGCCGCCTGGAGCTGGGCAGCACGGTGCAGCTGGCCTACTTCGACCAGCAGAGCGGCGACCTGGTGGAGGGCAAGGGCATGGAGCGCAAGGTGATCGATTTCGTCAGGGAGGCGGCCAGCCAGATCGACCTCGGTGGCATCCAGGTGAGCGCCTCCCAGCTGCTGGAGCGCTTCCTGTTCCCGCCGGCCCAGCAGCACAGCCCGATCAGCAAGCTCTCCGGCGGCGAGCGGCGGCGGCTGGCCCTCTGCCGCCTGCTGATCCAGGCGCCCAACGTGCTGCTGCTCGATGAGCCCACCAACGACCTCGACGTGCACACCCTCACCGTGCTCGAAGACTTTCTCGAGGATTTCCGCGGCTGTGTGGTGGTGGTCTCCCACGACCGCTATTTCCTTGATCGCACCGTGGACCGGCTGTTCAGCTTCGAGGCCGGCGAGCTGAAGCGCTTCGAAGGCAACTACAGCGCCTATCTGGAGCAGGTCGTCACAACCAAGCAGCCGGCCAAACCCCCTGCGACACCGCCCACCAAACAGCCAGCCAGCGCTGGACAGACCTTCCCCCCGTCGGGCCCCTCAGTCCAGGGGCACCCCCCGCAGCAAGGGCGGCGGCGCAGCTTCAAGGAAGACCGCGAACTGAAGGAGCTGGAGGGCAGCCTGCCCGACTGGGAGAAGGAACGCCAACGGCTGGAGCAGGAACTGGCGGCTGGCGGCGACCATGGCCGCCTCGATGCCCTCACCCGGGAACTGGCCGGCCTGGCGGTGCGGATTCACGAGGGGGAAGAGCGCTGGCTGGAGCTCAGCGAGCGGCCCGCTTGATCAGCTCCAGCCCACAAATCCACTGGCGGAAGGGAGTGTTCCGTAGGGTGACCATGAAAAAAAATCCGGTTGACGCAGCCCGGCCTTCCTATGAACTCCATCGACGAACACATCCTCAAGGATCAGATCGAACTCGAAACCGCCAAGGCCACGGGCGACAAAGCCAAGTTGGGCCACCTCGAGGATGAACTGAAGTCGTTGCAGGAGTACAAGGAGCACCACCCCGAAGACAGCCACGACCCCAGTGCCCTTGAGGTTTACTGCGACCTCAACCCCGCAGCTCCTGAATGCCGGGTCTACGACGATTGAGTCGGCTCTGACGCTCAGCTGATGCCCAGCTGCTCCCAGATGGCCGCCAGCAGGCCATCAAGCCCCTGGCGCGTGGCTGAGGAGATCAGCAGCACCTCAGCCCCCCAACGGCTGCTGAGCTGATCGCCCGCCAGCTTGAGGTCTTCGGTGTTCAGCAGTTCCACCTTGTTGAGCGCCAGCAGCCGCGGCCTGTCCTTCAGGCCGTGTCCATAGGCTTCCAGTTCCGCCTCCACCACCGCCAGATCGGCCACCACATCCGGGCTGGCCGCGTCGATCAGGTGCACCAGCAACCGGGTCCGCTCGATGTGGCGGAGAAAGTCGTGGCCGAGCCCCGCCCCGAGGGCGGCTCCGGCGATCAGGCCGGGAATGTCGGCGAACACGGTGCCATCGCCGCTGGGGCGACGCACCACGCCGAGGTTGGGCACCAGGGTGGTGAAGGGGTAATCGGCGATCTTCGGTTTTGCGGCTGAGAGCACGCTGATCAGGGTGCTCTTGCCGGCATTGGGCAAACCGATGATGCCCACCTCCGCCAACAGCTTCAGTTCCAGCTGGATCTGGCGATCCTCGCCGTCCTTGCCTTCCGTGAATTTTTCCGGGGACCGGTTGCGGTTGCTCAGGTAGTGGGCGTTGCCGAGGCCGCCACGCCCGCCCGCCGCCACCCGCAGCCGATCCCCCGGCTCGGTGAGGTCCCCCAGCAGCTCCAGGGTGTCCTGGTCCCGCACCTCCGTGCCGCAGGGCACCCGAACCACCAGATCGTCTCCGCCGGCACCGGAGCTGCGGTTGGGCCCGCCGCGGCGACCTTCCGGGGCGGCGAACAGGCGTTTGTACTTGAAGTCGAGCAGGGTCTGCAGGTTCGGATCGGCCTGCAGCCAGACGGCGCCGCCATGGCCGCCGTCACCGCCGGACGGTCCCCCGGCAGGCACGTATTTTTCGCGTCGGAAGGCCACGATTCCGTCGCCGCCGCGGCCCCCCTGGACTGCGATGCGGGCTTGATCGATGAACTGCAAGGGAGAACGGCAAGGGAGAACTGTGGACGCAGGCCAGGTGAGAGGCCAACCTTAGGATCGCCGGGTCTGAGAGCCAGTCTTGGCAGAGGTTCGCTTCGAGCAGGTCAGCAAGACCTTCCCCCCCCGGCGGGGAAGCGCCCCGGTGGAGGTGCTGCGCCAGCTCGACCTCAGCGTCGAGGACGGCGAGTTTCTTGTGCTGGTGGGGCCGTCGGGCTGTGGCAAGAGCACCCTGCTGCGCATCCTGGCCGGCCTTGAAACCCCGAGCAGCGGCGAGGTGATCGTGGGGGATCGCCCGGTCACCGACCTGCAGCCGTCCCAGCGGGATGTGGCGATGGTGTTCCAGAGCTATGCGCTCTATCCCCACCTGAGCGTGGCCGACAACATCGGCTTCGGCCTGCGCCGCAGCCGTCCCCGCAGCCTGCCCCAGCAGCTCCAGGACAGCCTGCACCGGCTGAGCCGCCGCCTGCCGCCGGGGCTGCGGCTGCCCTCGGCGCGTGAAGCCCGCATCGCCGTCCGGATCGCGGCGGTGGCCGAGCAGCTGGAGCTCACCCCCCTGCTTGACCGGTTGCCGAAGGAGCTCTCCGGCGGCCAGAAGCAGCGGGTGGCCCTGGGCCGCGCCATCGCCCGGCAGCCGGCCGTGTTCCTGATGGATGAGCCGCTCAGCAACCTCGACGCCAAGCTGCGCACGGGCACCCGGGCCCAGATCGTGGCGCTGCAGAGGCAGCTCGGCACCACCACCCTCTACGTCACCCACGACCAGGTGGAGGCGATGACGATGGGGCACCGGATCGCCGTGCTCAACGCCGGCCGGCTGCAGCAGCTGGGCACACCGCTGGAGCTCTACAACTGGCCCTCCAATCTCTTTGTCGCCCAGTTCATCGGCAGTCCTTCCATGAATCTGCTGCCGGTACTCGCCGTGGGGGGCGAGCACATCCAGCTGGGCAGCCGGCGTTTCCTGGTGGAGGGGCCGATGGCCGCCGCCCTGGCCGCCCATGCCGAGCGCTTCGGCGCGCCTTCGCTCACCGGCGGCCTGCGGCCCGAGCACCTCAAGCTGGCCCCGGCCACCAACCGCAACATCCAGGCGGAGGTCACCCACTTCGAAGCCCTCGGCAATGAACTGCTGATCAGCTGCCGGCTGCTCGATGGCAGCCACCTGGTGCAGCTGCGCGCCGATCCGGCCCAGCAGGTGGTGCCGGGCCAGACCGTGCATCTGGAGCTGGACCCGAGCGGCTGGCGCTTCTTCGATGCGGCCGGGGAGGCGTTGCCCTTGCCCAGGGCGGCTGCAGGAGTGCCAGCGGCGGCGGCGGAGCCCCAACTTCCCCGGCTGGCGTCTTAGGCCTCCAACCCTGCCAGCCAATCCGCTGCGGGAAGCACCGCGATCGGGCCCCGCCGCTCCTCCTGCCGGGCATCGCGCACGATCTGCACAGCCTTGGCCTCAACAAATTGCGCCGCGAAGCGTGACAGGGCCCGGTGGGGTGTGGGATCCGCCAGCTTGCACTCCACCAGCTGGGTGAGGGCCCCATCCAGGCTCAGGCAGTAGTCCACCTCCACGCCATCCTTGGTGCGGATGTAGTGCAGGCCAGCCTCGCGGCCGCGGGTGTCGCTGATGAAGTGGGCCTTCTTGTCCAGCATCACCGCAACGGCGTTCTCGAAGCGCACGCCTTCGCCGCCCTTCACCAGGCCGGTATCGGCGAAGTACACCTTCGGGGCCTGCAGCAGGGCCCAGGCGATGTTGCGGTGCCACGGTTGCACCACGATCACCACATAGAGAGCCTGAAGAATGTCGAGATGGCGCCGCAGGGTGGTGGGAGACACCGCCAGGTCGCGGGCCAGCGATGCCAGCGACAGCGGCGAGCCCACCCGCTCGCGCAGCAGCTCGAAGAACACCTGCATCGTGTTGATCTCATGCAACCGCGAGAACTCGAGCACGTCTTCTCGGATCAGGTCGGTGGCGTACTGCCGGCGCCACCGCTGTGCGTCGTCCGCGCGCTCGGCCAGGCAGGGTTCGGGAAAGCCGCCGCGCTCGATCAGGTGCAGGAGCGCTTCTTGGGGTGTTGTGTCTCTGTGGGCGCACCACTCACGCACGGAGATCGGAGCGAGATGCAGGTGCAGATACCGGCCCGCCAGCGACTCTCCTGACTGGCGAAATGGTTCATGCGGGCACTGCCGGTGACCAGCAAGGCCTGCGCCGGGAGCTTGGCGTCGATCACGCCCTTGAGCCAGGATTTCCACGTGGGCATCTTGTGGATCTCATCCAGCACCAGCAATGTCGCTTCCGGATTCCACGACTGGCGCAGCAGCACCGCCCGGTCCGCCGGCACATCCCAGTTGAGGTACTGGGCCCGCTCAAACCGCTCCATCAGCTGCCGCGCCAGGGTCGTCTTGCCCACCTGGCGGGCGCCGGTCAACAGCACGGTCTTTCAGGCCAGATCCCGCAGCAACTGGGGCTCCAGGTAGCGCCGCATCCAACCCTGCACGTTGGCAAGAAGTCGCTATAATTCACTATAGCTCGATGGAACAGTGGCCATTCAGCCAGCCGCTGCAGCGGCTGGAGGCCCTGCTTGATCTGGAGGGCATGGCGACTCTCAACGGCTGGCTGGCGGCCAACGCCTGAGCCCGCCGCCAACCGGAAGCCGTTGTGGTGGCTCCCCAGCATCTCCCGGATCTGCCGCGGCCACCGCGCCTTCCATAGGGCCCGGTGGAGCGCTGGAGGCGCGAAAAAGGGCGCTTGGCTGGGATCACAGCGACCACTCAGGAGTGAGTGGTGAGGCAGTGTGGTGGCGCAGAGGAATGGGTCAGATCCGTGACGTTTCAGGAACCATCGACCTGTTACCTGGCTGCCTGTTGGCCGACGATGACTTCCTCTCTACTGACTTGGCGCCGCGACCTGGGAATTCCCGCTCACCAGAAGTTGGAGTGGGTCACACCGAGTTCCGCTCGATTTGAAATGAGTGAAGTGATGGGACAACCACGAATGCAGGTGGAGGGATTTGATCGATACCTGGTCCTAGCCACGTGGAAGCCGACCTTCACCGTAGGCCTGGCTGATCACATGGCTTTGGAGGTTGATGGTCCTGGCCACCTGGCTGCGTGAGTTGAGGAGCAGATCCACTCGCTGAGCAGGTCCGCTCAATCGCCAGCGCAGCCGATCGAGAACGAGGGAGGGGTCATGACCCGCCAGCCAGTCATCGGTCACGGTGATCAGCAGATCGATTTCGGAATTGGGGTGGGCCGTGCCGCGCGCCCAGGAGCCAAACAAGCACACCTCAGTGCCGGGAATCACGGCCTGGATCTCACGTGCCATGGCGGCCCTGATCGGTGGCACCTCCGAGGGATTGCCCTGATGGCCGCTGGTAGTGGCTATCTGCTCGACACCTGTGTGCTGCTCTGGTGGCTGAGTGGGGACCCACGCCTTTCCAGGGAATGGGAAGAACGGTTGCGTGGGGCCCGTTGTCTGGTCAGCGCCGCCTCGATCTGGGAGGTCGCCATCAAGCACCAGCTTGGCAAGCTGCCGGTGTCCCCCCAGTCCCTGATCACAGCGGCGCGGCAGGCCGGCTTCGAGTTTCTGGCGATCAGCCCCGACCATGCCGCCGCCACGGCGCTGCTTCCTCCCCACCACAGGGATCCGTTTGACCGCCTTCTGGTCGCCCAGGCCCGCTCAGAGGGGGTGCTGCTGCTCAGCGACGATCGCGCCCTGAAGGACTACAGACCTGGCGTGCAGCTGCTACAGCAGCCCCAACCCCTCACTTCGGCCAGATCACGCTGCAACCCGGCCCGCCATCGCCCTGGTCGGCGTCGTTGACCCGCTCCACCCAGGGCACGGTGGAGAGCCACTGGCGCAGGCCGCGCTTGAGTTTGCCGGTGCCGATGCCGTGGATCACCCAGAGCGGGCCGTTGGCGCCGCGCAGTTGTTCCTCCACGGCTGCTTCGGCCTCATGCACCCGCAGGCCCCGCACATCCACGGTGTTTCGCTCGGTGCGCACCTGGGGACCGGAACCGAGCCTGGCGTGCTGGCTTCGCACCTGAACCATTGGAGAGGGCGACGGTTCCGGTGATGCCGGCTTTTCCCCTTGCAGGCCCTCGATCGCGGTCAGCTCCACGGTGAGCCGCAGCACACCGCAGCGCACCGTCAGTTCGCGGCCATCGGGGCTGATCTCCAGCACCTCGGCCGCCTTGCCCAGGGCCAGCAGCCGAATCCGTTCGCCCACCACCGGCCGCCAGCCGGCGTGCAGGCGCCGCTCCGGCTGGGGCCGGTGCTGCTCCTGGAGCCGTTTGAGCCGCTGGCCCGCCTGGCGGGTCTGCTCCCCATCGGCCCTGCCCTGGCGCAGGCGGCGGATGATGCGGCGCACCTCCTGCTGGCCGTCGCGGATCGAGGCCTCCAGGCTCTGGCGCCGCTCCTCCTGCAGCTCAGCCGACTGCTCCTGCTGCTGCTGCCAGCGCAGCAACAACTCCTCGTGCAGCAATTCCGTGCGGGCCAGCAGGGCGGCGGCATCTTCGGCGGCCTCCTGCTGGCGGCGGCGTTGTTCTTCGAGGCCACGGATCACCTGGTTAACCTCGCCATCCCCCCGGGGGGCGAGCAGGTCGGCGGCGGCGGCGATCACGGCGGGCTCCAGGGCGAGGCGGCCGGCGATCGCCAGGGCATTGCTGCGGCCGGGGATGCCCCACTGCAGCGCGTAGGTGGGTGAGAGCGTCTCGTCATCGAAGCCCACTGAGGCGTTCTCGAAGCGGGCATCGCCGTACTTGAGCGCCTTGAGTTCGCCGAAGTGGGTGGTGGCGATCGTCAGCCGGGCCCGCTCGGCCAGGTGGCGCAGCAGGGCAATCGCCAGGGCTGTGCCCTCGGCAGGATCGGTGCCCGCCCCCAGTTCATCGAGCAGCACCAGGCTGGCCCCGTTCGCCTGGGCCGGCTCCGGCGGCAGGGCCGCCAGGATGCGGGCGATGCGGCGCACGTGGCCACTGAAGGTGGAGATGTTCTGCTGCAGCGACTGCTCGTCGCCGATGTCGGCAAGCACCCGGCCGCACCAGGGCAGCCGCGGCGTGCCGGCGCAGGGCAGGAACAGCCCGGCCCGCGCCATCAGCGCCGCCAGGCCCAGGCTCTTGAGCGTCACGGTCTTGCCGCCGGTGTTGGGGCCGGTGATCGCCACCACCCGTTGCTCGGGCCCCACCGAAATTGTCACCGGCACGACGGTGTGGCCCCCTTCGCGCCGCTCCTGCCAGAGCAGCAGGGGGTGGCGCAGGTGCTGGAGCAGAAAGGGCGCGCTGGGATCGGCTGCCAGCTCCGGCCGCACCGCTCCCAGGGCCTGGCCGTAGCGGGCCCGGGCCAGGGCGAAGTCCAGGGTGCTGATCACCTGCTGGAGCACCGCCAGGTCTTCGGCATCGGCGGCCACCAGGCCGCTGAGTTCAGCGAGCAGCTGCTGCTCCAGATCCCGCTCCTGCCCCTCCAGGTCCCGCACCCTGTTGCCGATCGCCACCACTGCCTGGGGCTCGATGAACACCGTGCTGCCCGAGGCCGAGCTGTCGTGGGCCAGTCCCTGCACCAGGGAAGCGGCGCCGGCCTTCACCGCCAGCACGGGTCGCCCGTTGCGTTCGGCGATCACCGTGTCCTGCAGCAGCGGTGCAAGCCGCCGCACCAGCTCCTGCAGCCGCTCCCGCCGCTGCTGGCGCGCCCCGGCCAGCTGCTGGCGCAGCTCTGCCAGGGAGGCGCTGGCCCGATCGGCCAGCCGGCCACCCTCCTCCAGGCAGAACAGCAGCCGCTGCTCCAGTTCCGGCAGGGTGCGCAGCTGGGCCACCAGGGCCGTGCAGACGGGCCGCAGCTCGGAATCATCGATCTGGCGGCGAAGCCGCCGGGCCGCCGCCAGGGTGGTGGCCACCTCCAGCAGCGCTTCACCACTGGCCGTTCCCCCCTTGCCGCAGTGCTGCAGGGTGGCGGCGAGATCAGCGACACCCTGAAAACTGAGGCCGCCGTCGAGGAGGCCATCCAGGCCAAGAAGTTCCGTGGCTTCCACCAGCCGCCGCTCGCTTTCAGCCAGCAGTGACGGCAAGGCCACAGCGCGGCAGCGTTGGGCACCTGCCGCCGTGCTGGCGAAACGGGCCAGCTGGCCCAGCAGCCGCGGCCACTCCAGCAGCTCGAGGGCCTCCGCCTCGATCGCCAGCAGCCCGGTTGTGCTCAAGCCAGCTCCTGCCCCTGCACGGCCGCTGTTGCCGCCACGATCGGCGCACCGCCCCGGTTGGACGGGATGCCCCCGATCGGTTCATAGAGCATCTCCAGCCAGTTGCCCTCCGGATCCTGGAGATAGAACGAAGTGGTGCCGTCGCGGTGTTCATGCACCGGCCCGACCTTGTGGCCCCCGGCCTGCAGCTGGTCGTGCACCGCTTCGACCTCCTGGCGGTCGCTGAAGTGGAAGGCGAAATGGGGTCCCGCCACCGTGTAACTGGGGCTGAGCAGGGCCACGCCGTCGCCGCTCTCAGGCGACTGGAGGTAAGACCAGTCATCGGCCTCCCAGGTGACCCGCAGGCCGAGGGCCTGGTAGAAGGCCTTGGCGCGATCCATGTCCTGGACCCGCAAGGCGACGTGGCCCAGACGTTGCACGGCCATCGGGCCTCTTCCTCGCTGCGTTCATTCTGATCGGAGGCTGGCCGGGCGGAGGGGTTCAGCCCCCGGCGCTTCAGCTCTGGCGCAGCCAGGCGGCGGCGTCGCAGGCGTGATAGGTGAGGATCAGGTCGGCGCCGGCGCGCTTGAAGCAGAGCAGGGTTTCCAGCACGATCGCCCGTTCGTCGATCCAGCCGCGCTCGGCCGCCGCTTTCACCATCGCGTATTCGCCACTGACGTTGTAGGCAGCAATCGGCAGTTCCGTTTCCTGGCGCAGCCGGTGGATGATGTCGAGGTAGGCCAGGCCCGGCTTCACCATCAGGATGTCGGCACCCTCCTGTTCATCCAGCAGGGCTTCGGTGAGGGCCTCGCGGCCATTGGCCGGATCCATCTGATAGGTGCTCTTGTCGATCGGAATCGGCTTGGTGCCGGTGGGGCGGGGGGCGGAATCGAGCGCTTCGCGGAACGGACCGTAGTAAGCGGAGGCGTATTTGGCGGTGTAGCTGATGATCCCCACCTGCTCGAAGCCCTCCGCATCGAGTGCTTCCCGGATCGCCCCCACGCGGCCATCCATCATGTCGCTGGGGCCGATCAGGTCGGCGCCGGCCCGGGCCTGGGCCACCGCCTGGCGGCAGAGCTGGGCCACGGTTTCATCGTTGAGCACGATGCCTTCGTCGCTGACGATGCCGTCATGGCCGTCGCAGGAATAGGGGTCGAGGGCAACGTCGGTCATGACCGCCATCGCCGGGTGCTCCTGCTTGAGGCGGCGAATCGCCCGGGGGATCAGGCCCCCCTCGTTGAAGCACTCGGCACCGTCCTCGGTCTTGAGGCCATCGGCCACCTTGGGGAACAGCACCACGCAGCGGATACCGAGCTCCCAGGCCCGCCCCACTTCCTCCACCAGGCCATCGATGCTCCAGCGCTGGGCGCCGGGCATGGCGCCGATCGGCTCGTTGGTGACCCCCTCATGCACGAAGAGGGGATAGATGAAATCGGCAGGGCTCAGCTGAAACTCCCGCACCATGGCCCTGAGGGCCGGCGTGCGGCGCAGGCGGCGGGGACGGTAGGCGAGTTCCATGCAACCGGAATCAGTGAACTGATCCTAAAGCCCTGCTGATTCAGGCTAACTAAAATGAAGCTCATGAAATGCCTGGCCTTTAGATAATCCAAGCGAGAATTGCCACAACAAAAAATCCAGCGAGCGCACTCAGCTGATAGACCGTGTCAACCTTGTTGATGCGCCTCAAGGCCTTAGCTTTGTGTTGACTGTTGGTGCTCGCATACACGTTGCTCCCCCAAAGAAAGAGAACGAACAAGACGAGCGAAACAATGTAAGAATAGGCATAGAGATAATCAAGAAAGGTTAAATAGCTCAACGATGGCAATTCAGCCTTGTAGGTTTGCTGCAGAAAGATCAAGGTCAGCAAAGCAGTGGAAGGGATGGCCAGGCGAATGTCGCCAAGCTCCCCATTCAGCAGGGGAGCCAGCAGCACCACGAGCATCACAATAAGTAGCGGCAGGATCCACGTCACGAAGCTGGAGAACGGATCACTCCCCATAACCACCTGGGCACTTAGGCGAGCAAAAGCAAGGTTGCCCTGATCGAGCCCCCATTTAGTGCCGTAGGAATGAAAGGAACTCTCGTATTGGGTTGTCTCGATGTTGAACCCATTTATCGAAGCGTCTCGGCCAACCTTGCTGTTGCTTGGATCGGCATCGGGAACGAGCACAACCATCACCCCTTGAAGGGACATCGCATCCGGGAGAACTTCAAGAGCCACCGGCAGCACCAGGCTTTCAAAGGGCGAACGGCGCAGGTCAACGTCTGAGATGTACAGACTTGTTGAAAAACGAACGAGTTGATAGAAGCGATCGCCAGGCCTTGCCACGGGCGAAGCCGTTTCAAGCTGGATCTGGCTGGAAGCGGCGTTCACCTGGTTGGTGATCTCCACGAACTAAAGCGGGCTGATCTCCTCAGCCTCCATCAGGGTCTGCAAGCTCCTGGGCCATTCCAGCCAATAAAACCCTTCGGCATTGAAGATTCGCTGCCGCAACGACAAGCTGTGCAGGTTCTCGATGAACAGGCCAGCGTTCACCGCAATTCCGTTTGCGTTGGCCAACTCCGCCTGCGGATCCACCACCCTCGTCTGCTCTCGAACCAGGCCGACCGGTCTGCCGCGCTCGGTTGGAAGCGCTGCCTTCAGGGCGACCGATAGAGCGATCACGACAATCGCCAACCAGAGCCAGAGCCTTTGCCGAGCCAAAAGCTCACCACCTGTGCTGGGCGGATTCTGCTGGATCGGGCGATGGTCTGTTGGCTGGGATCAGAGCTTGGCGGCCTTCATCCAATCGGCGCGGGGATCGCTGCTGCGGGCCAGGCGCAGCTTCTCGAGCAGCTCCCGCTCCGCGTCGCTGAAGCGATCCGGCACCTTGAGGCTGAGGCTGAGCAGCAGATCACCACGGCCCTCCTTGAGGGGCCAGCCCTTGCCCTTCAACCGCAGACTGCGGCCCAGGGCCACCCCGGCCGGCACCTGCACGGTGGCTTCCCCATCCGGCGTGGCCACCCGCACCTCGCCGCCAAGAGCCAGCTCATCGAGGCTGAGCGGCAACTCGGCGCGCAACTGATCCCCTTCCAGCTTCCAGATCGGATGGTCCTGTAACTTCAAATTGAGGTAGAGATCGCCGCGCCGGCCCGTGCCGGGCTGCAGGTTGCCCTTCCCCTTGAGGCGCAGCCGGCTGCCGCTCTTCACCCCGGCCGGCATCCGCACCTGCACCCGCTCCTCGTTCACCGCCAGGGTGCGCTCGCAGCCGTGGAACGCCTCGCTGAAGCTCAGGTTGATCGTGGCTTCGGCATCGAGGTTCAGCGTCGCCGAGCGTCCAGGCGTTCCACCCGGCCCGGCGAACCCGGAGGAGAACCCCCCTGGGAAGCCTCCCGAGAAACCGAAACCACCGGGGGCACCGCTGGAGCCGGACTGCCCCCCGAACCGCCCCAGCAGATCGTTGATGAAATCGTCGAAATTGCCGTAGCGGCCGAAATCCACATCAAAACCGGGGGCGCCGCCAGCACCGCCACCGCCCATCTGGCCCCAGTACTGGCCGAACTGCTCGTAGCGGCGGCGTTTCTCCGGATCGGAGAGCACCTCATAGGCCTCGCTGATCTCCTTGAACTTGGCCTCTGCCGTGGCATCGTCCGGATTGACATCCGGGTGGTATTGGCGGGCGAGTTTGCGGAACGAGCGCTTGATCGCATCGGCGTCGGCGCTGCGCTCGACACCCAGCACCTTGAAATAGTCGCGGTAGCCGTTGGTGCTCATCGAGGCAGACCCATCGAGACTCCGAACAGGGAAGCAGCGAGTCCAGTTTCCCAGTCAGGACAGCTTTTTGGTGGGGCTGACCAGGGCGGAAGCCCGAACGGCTGCTTAACCTCATTCCACCGAACACCGGTTCTTGCCATGGCCCACGTCCCGATTGCTGGCTGGAGCCGGCTGCGCAGCTCGGCCATCGGCCTGATCGTTGCTGGACTGACCCTGCTCGCCAGTAGCGGCAACGTCCAGGCATCGAGCCAGCCAGCCCCGGCGGCTTCAAGCGGCCTGGGCAAGGCGCTCTTGCCATCCACCGCCGAGCAGATGGCGCTGGTGGAGCATCTGCTCAAACGCGGAGCTGTGTTCTACGGGGCTTGGTGGTGCCCCCATTGTTTTTTTCAGAAGAATCTGTTCGGCACTGAAGCCGGCGAGCGATTGCCCTATGTGGAATGCGATCGGGAGGAGACCGGCCGGCGGCGCTGCCAGACGGCCAGGATTCGTGCTTATCCCACCTGGGAGCTGGGCGTTGAGAAGAAGGAAGGGGTGCAGTCGATCGAGGAGCTCAAGGCCTGGAGTGGCTTCAAGGCCATGAGCCCAACCCCTTGATGCCACTCTGAGCCAGCGGCTTCAGGCTCTGGCTGTCTCCGGCAGCCCCAGCTCCTGCCGCCAGGAGCGCAATGGCCTCCGAGGGCTGCCCTGGAGGAGGTTGAACATGATGGCGACGGTGGCCGATCACGCGTTCAATCCTCACCGATCCGGGGGAGGATGGATCCCGATCGCTGGCGGCAGTGTCACCCCCCCGGAACAATCTCTGGCTGCTGTTGGCCCTGGCTGTGCTGGTGGTCGGTCTGGGGCTGCAGCTGGTTCACAACCTGGGCGGAAGCCAGCGGGATCCGCGCCGAGAACTGCGCAAATTCTGAAATGGGGGCCTTCCAGCCCCCGTGAGTCAATTGGGTGATAAGGCTGACTTACCCCATCTCCCTAAGGAGTCAGGCGGCCACAGGGGCGGGCTGACGGGAGAAAGCAACGATGTTGTTCGCTGTTACGGATTTGCTCTTACCGAGCAGGCTTCAGTCACCCTCCTACTACCCCGTCGAAACCATTGCAGCCCCTGGAAGAACCCGCCAAAAGCGGGTGCAATGGAGCTGAGCGGAATCGAACCGCTGTCCGAAGCACCGGTGTGAGCCACCTAGTCCGCCCGAGGACGGACTCCTTGATTGTGGCACCCGAACCGGAGCTTCGCATCACCGGGCAGGGTGGGCATCACCGAACCCGCTCTGCCCCCTGGCTCTGCCCCATGAATGCCCCGCTTGCCTGCATCGCCGTGCTGCCGCCAGGGCTGGAGGAGCCTGGTGCCGCCGAACTGGCCGCCCTTGGCGCCGAGGCGGTGCACCCCCTCCGCCGGGCCGTGGCCTTCCGCTGCGACAGCGCTGTCCTTTATCGCCTGCATCTGCGGGCTCGGCTGCCGTTCCGGATTCTGCGCGATCTGGCCCGCTTCCCCTGCAACAGCCCCCGGCAGCTCTATGCGGGCGTGCAGCAGTCCGCCGACTGGGAGCACTGGCTTCCGCCTCAGCGCAGCTTTCGGGTTGAGGTGAGCGGATCGGCACCGGGCCTCAGCCACAGCCATTTCACCGCGTTGCAGGTGAAGAACGCCCTGATCGACCAGCAGCGTCAGCGCTGGGGGGAGCGCTCCTCGATCGATCTGGAGGATCCCGACCTCTGCCTTCACCTGCACCTGGGCAGTGGCGGGCGTGGCTGCGAGGCGGTGCTGAGCCTGGATGGATCGGCCGGCAGCCTGCACCGGCGCGGTTGGCGAGCCGCCATGGGCCTGGCTCCGCTCAAGGAAAACCTGGCGGCCGGCCTGATCGGCTTCACCGGTTGGGATGGAACGGTGCCCCTGGCTGACCCGCTCTGCGGCTCCGGCACCCTGTTGATCGAGGCCGCCTGTGCGGCCTTGGGGCGGGCGCCGGGCCTGGCGGGTCGTGAGCTGGCCCTGCAGCGCTGGCCCGACTTCGAGCCGGAGCTCTGGGCGCAGGAGGCGGCGACCGCCGCTGCCCTGGCCCGGGATTGCGCTGCGCTGGGGACCCCCCTTGCACCGATCATCGGCATGGAGCGGGATGCGGCCGTGCTGGAGCAGGCCAGAGGCAATGCGGCGGCGGCCGGCGTGGCCCCCTGGCTTGAGTTGCGCCTCGGCGATTGCCGCAGCTTCCTGCCACCCCAGCCACCGGGGGTGCTGGTCTGCAATCCGCCCTATGGCGAGCGCCTCGGCGCCGGCGAAGATCTCGATCAGCTCTATAGCGATCTCGGCGCCATGCTCAAAGAACGCTGCTCAGGCTGGACCCTCTGGCTGCTGAGCGGCAACGCCGAGCGAACCGGCGCCCTTCGGATGAAAGCCAGCCGCCGGATTGCGGTGAGCAATGGAGGCATCGATTGCCGCTGGCTCAGATATGAGATCCGTTGACCGGGGCTTAACCCGGCTCGTCACAGCATCGATAGGATGCGGCACTTGTTCCCACCAGCATGGAACCAATCTTCCTAGAGTTGCGAGATCTGGTTCTCGAAGCGGAGAGAGATCCGGGGCGGGACACGGCAGAGGCCGCTGTTGCCCTGCTCAAGAGCTGGCTCGACACCCACACGCCAGATCTGCTCAGCAAGAAGGGGGTTGGGGAATACAACGGCACGATGATGCAGTGGTTCCATTGGTACACCCCTGCCGATGGGCAGCATTGGAACCGCCTGCTGGCTGAAGCTCCCGCCCTGGCCAGCCTGGGCATCACCGGCCTCTGGCTGCCACCGGCCAACAAGGGCATCGGCGGCGCCAACGACGTGGGCTATGGCACCTACGACCTCTTCGATCTGGGTGAGTTCGACCAGAAGGGAACCGTTCCCACCAAATATGGAACCAAAGCTGAATTGATGGCCGTGATCAAGGCCTGCCACGACCATGGCATCCAGGTCTATGCCGATGCCGTGCTCAACCACAAGATGGCGGCTGATTTCGAGGAAGACTTCGAGGCCATCCCCTTCAACCCCGCCAACCGCTACGAATCCCTCGGCGATTCCCGCTCGATTCGCTCCTGGACGGGATTCAACTTCCCAGCCCGCAACAAGGCCTACTCCAGCATGGATTGGCACTGGTGGCATTTCGACGCGGTGGATTACAACAGCTTTGAACCTGGCACCAAGGCGATCTGGCGCATGAAAGACAAGCAGTTTGATGGGAATGTGGATCTTGAAAGTGGCAACTACGACTATCTGATGGGTTGCGATCTTGACATCAACCATCCCGAAGTGCGCGCCGAACTGAAGCACTGGGGCGAATGGATGCTCGACCATGTGGGGGTGGATGGCTTTCGTCTTGATGCCATTAAGCACATCAGCAGTGATTTCTTCGGGGAGTGGGTGCAGCATCTCGAAGACTATGCCAAGCGGGATCTTTTTGTTGTCGGTGAATACTGGACTTACAACCTCGCCACCCTCAGTTGGTATGCAGCCAACACCGGCGGCAAGCTCAGCCTGTTTGATGCGCCGCTGCACAACAACTTTCACAAGGCCAGCCGCAGTGGCGAGGCCTATGACATGCGCACCATCCTGGATGGCACCTTGATGAAGGAGATGCCGCTCTTGGCGGTCACCATTGTCGAGAACCATGACACCCAGCCGTTGCAGGCCCTTGAATCGGTGGTGGAGAGTTGGTTCAAGCCGCTTGCCTACGCCATCATTCTGCTGCGCCGGGAAGGCTATCCCTGCATTTTTCATCCTGATTACTACGGAGCCCACTACATCGACAAGGGCCGCGATGGCAACACCCATGAGATCTGGCTTGACAGTCACCGCGCCATTCTCGACAAGCTGATGCTGGCCCGCAACCTGTTTGCCTACGGCGACCAATACGATTATTTTGATCATGTCCACACGATCGGCTGGACGCGGCTAGGCAGCCAGGAGCATCCCCACGCCATGGCGGTGTTGCTCAGCGCCGGCCCGGCAGGGAGCAAGTGGATGGAAGTGGGCAAGCCCCTCACCGTGTTCAGCGATCTCACCGGCCACCTGGCTGAACCGATCACCACGAATGAGCATGGCTGGGCCGAGTTTCATTGCCAGGGCGGTTCCCTCTCCGTCTGGGTTGAGGCGGCTGGTCTGCCCCAGGATTAGCCCGTCCATCCCAGAGCGTCTGCTTTCCCACCGCCAGAGATCCCATGGGTTTTCGCTACCTCGATGCCATCGCCACCCAGGCCAACTTGAAGGAGTTTCTGGAGCTCGCTGACCTGGCCGTGGGCGGTGGTGCTGACGCCGGCAATGTGTTCCGGCTCTCGCACCGACTGCGCGACTCCAAGCCGATGAAGCTCTGCACCACCCTGTTGAACCGCGATCCCGCAGCTTCAGCCCTGATCCAGCAGCGGCGGCTCGTTGGGCCCTATGACGCGGAATCCCTGAAACGGCTTCCGAAGGGCACCCTTGGCCATACCTACGCCACCGCCCTCGGCTGCCTCGGCTATGACATCAACTTCTTCCCGGACCCGTTGTTCTACAACGACCTGGAAACCGATGCCGACTACATCAACTATCGCGTTTTTGCCACCCATGACATCCACCACATCATCAGTGGGTTCAGTCTTGATGGCCGCGGTGAAATTGGTGTGGTGAGCATCAGTGTGGGTCAGTTCAACCACCCCGGCCTCGGTTTCCTTGATCTGGTGCTCCTGCTGATGACCTGGTTGAAATCAGATGTTCCCTTTGACCAGATCGACGATGTTGCCCATCAAGCCCGCACGGCTCGCTACACCCTCGGCATGATTCTCAAGGGGCTGGAGATGGCTGAGCAGGCCCGTCCCCTGTTCCCCGTGCTCTGGGAGGAGCGCATGGACCAGAACCTGGAGGAGCTGCGGGCGGAGCTGGGGATCGAGGCCGTGAAGGAGGGCCCGATGAGCTGGTACAGCAACCCAACGATCACCGCGGCGCTGGCCGCCTGAGGCCAGTCCGGCCGATTCAGCGGCCCAGGATCGCCCGGGTGGTTTTGCCGAGGCCCGCAGTGGTCTGGGGCAGATAGGGCCCTTTCACCAGCTGGCCTCCGATGCGCAGGAACAGGCCAGCCAGCACAAGATCACCGGCCAGCACGGCCAGGACGGCCTTGATCCAGCCCCAGCCAAACCCCAGGTGCAGCCAGAGCACCAGGGCCAGCTGGCCGAGCACGGTGGCCAGGATCAGAAAGGTGAGCCCACCCCCGAGCAGCATGGCGCCGCCGATCAGGCGCCGCTTCTCACTGTCTGCCTCCTGCAGGGCAATGCGCACATGCAGATCCATCACCGAGCTCACCAGGGCGCTCACCCGGTTTGCTGCGATGCGCGTGCCGCTGCGTTCAGGCCGGTCGCGCCCGCTGCTCATGCGGAGCGCCGCCCGGAGGCCAGCAGCAGGCCGGCGAGCATCCCGACACCGGCGGCCACACCGAGGGCCAGCAGGGGCCGTTCACGCACCGGCTTTTCGATGCGGGGCCGCAGGCTGCTGTTGAGTTCATCGAGCAGCTGCTCCAGCTGCTCCTCCAGCGGACCGATGCGATCGGCCAGCTGGCGGGTCTGGCTGGTGGCCACCTGAAGCAGCTCGCCGAGCTGGTGTTGCACCCCGGTGGCAGTTCGGCCGGTCTGCTCGGCGATCACGGCCACCACATCATCGAAACTGCCGCGGGTGGCCTCAAGGGTTTCGCGGGCCACCTGGGGCCATTCGCGCTGGATGGTGGGCAGCAGGGTCTCAAACCGCTCACGGAAGCGGTCGTGGTTGACGGCGGACGGATCCGGTTCCATGGCGCGCAGGGTCTGGCTTGGCTGCACACAAGTTAGGGAAGGGGTTGAGCTTCTGGCCATATCGGCTAAATTCAACCTGCTCGGCGCGCGGGCCTGTTGGTTCACATCAATCAGGTCGAGCTCACCCATTTCAAGTCGTTCGGCGGATCGATGGCGATCCGGCTTGAGCCCTCGTTCACGGTGGTCACAGGCCCGAACGGCTCGGGAAAGAGCAACATTCTTGATGCGGTTCTGTTCTGTCTTGGTCTGGCCACCAGCCGGGGCATGCGGGCCGAACGCCTGCCCGACCTGATCAACAGCGCCATGGTGCGCCAGGGCAAGGCCGCCGAAATGGTGGTCACCGTTCGCTTTGATCTTGGCGACTGGCGGCCCGACCCCGCCGAGGAGGGCCTGGAGGTCCCTCCAGAGGGCCCCTGGATTCAGCATGGCCAGCGGGAGTGGAGTGTGACGCGGCGGCTGCGGCTCGCCAAGGGCGGCACCTACAGCAGCTCCTTCAGCGCCGATGGCGTCGCCTGCAACCTCCAGCAGGTGCAGACCCAGCTGCGGCGGTTGCGGGTGGATCCCGAGGGCAGCAACGTGGTGATGCAGGGGGATGTCACCCGGATCGTCTCGATGGGCTCCCGCGACCGCCGTGGCCTGATCGATGAACTGGCCGGTGTCGCTCTGTTCGATTCGCGCATCGAACAGACCCGCTCCAAGCTTGATGAGGTGCAGGAGCGTCAGGAACGCTGCCGCATCGTTGAGCAGGAGCTGCTCTCCAGCCGCCAGAAGCTGGAACGTGACTGCGCCAAGGCCCGCACCTATCAGGATCTGCGCCAGCGGCACCAGGACGGTCGCCTCCAGCACCAGGTACTGAGCTTCGAGCTGGCCCAGCGTCACCACACCGAGCTGGGCAGCCGTCAGCAGGCCCTCACCCGCCAGCAGCACGCCGACACCGCCAGCGTGGCCGCCGCTGCTGCGGCGCTCCAGGAGGGCGCCGAGCGGCTGGCTTTGCTCCAGGCGGAGGTGAAAGCCCTCGGTGAAGACAGCCTTCTCGCCGTGCAGGGCGAACTGGCTGGGCTTGAGGCCAGTGGCCGGGAGCTGGCCCGCCAGGCGGAGCGCCACCAGCAGGAGGCCGAGCACCTGCAGCAGCGGCGCCTGGGTCTCCAGCAGCAGAAGGAGGAGCTGCGCGGCCAGCAATTGGCCGGCCGCCTCAACGACGATGGTGGAGCTGTCCTGGAGCAGGCCGAGCAGGGCTGCCGCAGCGCTGAGGCGGCGGTGGAGCTCTCACGGCGTCGGCTGGGGGAGGTGGCCGGCCGCTCCAGCGCCTGGCTGGATCAGCAGAAGCAGCGCAGTCAACGGCGCCAGGCGCTGCAGGCCCAGCTCACACCCCTGTTGGCCGAGCAGCAGCAACGGGCCGAGCGCTTGCGCCAGCACCACGACCGACTCGCCGAACTCGGCGCCGAGCTGGCCGAGGGCGGCAGCACCGACCAGGCAGCCCAGCTGGGCCTGCAAAGCCTGGAGAGCGACGCCCGGACCCTGGAGCTGCAGCTGCAGAACGATCAGCGCCAGGTGCAGGAGCAGGCCGAGGCCCTCGCTCTGCAGCAACGCACCCGCAACCGCCTGGAGCAGGAGCAGGTGGGGCTGGAGCGGGAGATCGCCCGGATCGAGAGTCGCCGCGAAACCCTGCAGGAGAGCCGTGGCACCGGTGCTCTGCGGCTGCTGCTGGAATCGGGGCTGGAGGGGATCCACGGTCCGGTGGCCCAGCTCGGCGAGGTGGAGGAGCGCCTGCGGCTGGCCCTGGAGGTGTCGGCTGGAGGCCGGCTCGGCCAGGTGGTGGTCGATGACGACCGCATCGCCGCCAGGGCCATCGAGCTGCTCAAATCCCGCCGGGCCGGCCGACTCACCTTCCTGCCGCTCAACAAGATCCGTGGCAGTGCCTTCAGCGCTGGCCGGGGCGGGGCCGCGCTGGAGCGGGGCCGGGGCGGGGCGGCCGGCAGCGGCGGCGGTCTGGTTGGCCGGGCGGTGGAACTGATCCGCTTCGAGCCGGTCTATGGCGAGGTGTTCGCTTATGTCTTCGGAGACACCCTCGTTTTCGAAGATCTGGCCAGTGCCCGCCGGGAACTGGGCCGTTGCCGCGCCGTCACCCTCGATGGCGAGCTGCTGGAGCGCAGTGGCGCCATGACAGGCGGCAGCCTGCAGCCGCGTACCGGCCAGCTCGGTTTCGGCAGCGGCAGCGAACAGGACGAAGCGGAGCCGCTGCGGCGGCGCTTGCTCGAGCTGGGCGAAAGCCTGGTGGCCTCCAGGCGGCGGGAGGCCGACCTGGGGCGGCAATTGGAGCAGCTGCGTCCACTGCTGCAAAAGGGCCAGCAACGCCAGGCCGCCCTGGCGGCGGAGCTGGGGGCTGCCCAGCGCTCGCTCGGTCCCCAGCTGGATCGCCAGCAGCAGCTCCAGCAACGGCTTGGCCAACTTCAGGCCGCTTTGCTCGTTGATCAGGAGCGCCTGGAGACCCTGGCAGGTCTGATCGCCCCCCTGAACCAGCAGCTGGCCGACCTTGAATGCGAAGAGGCCGATGCCCAGTCCTCCGGTGACAGCGGCCGCTGGCAGGGGCTGCAGCAGGATCTCGAAACGGCTGATCGCCTGTTGAGCGAGGCCCGCCAGCAGCGCGACGGCCTGCTGACGGCCCGCCGGGAGCAGGCCCTGGCCACGGAGCGATTTGCCCGGCAGCTCGAGGCCCTGGCGGTCGAGGAACAGCGCCTGCAACAGGCCGTTGCCGAACTGGCCGCTGCCCATGGGCTCTGGCGCCAGCAACACAGCCAGGAACAGCAGCGCCGCGCGGCTCTGGAGATCCAGCAACAGGATCTGCAGGAGCGCTTCGGCGAGCGCCGCCGGGCCCGGGACGGGGCCGAAGCCCAGCTGGCAGCCCAGCGCCTGACGCTGCAGCAGAGCCAGTGGGAGTTGCAGCGGCTCGGCGAGGAACTGCTGGCCATCGCTGAGCAGGAGCGCAGCCTTCAGCTTCGGCTCGAAGCGATGGGCAGGGACTTGCCCGACCCGCTGCCGGAGATCCCCGAGCCGGTGCGGCGTGACGGCCTGGAGGCCCTTGAGCAGGAGTTGCGCCGGCTCCAGCAGCGCATGGAAGCCCTGGAGCCGGTCAACATGCTGGCGCTCGAGGAGCTGGAGCAGCTTGAGCAGCGGATCGCCGAACTCGAAGGCCGCCTTGACGTGCTCAGCAAGGAGCGCGAAGAGTTGCTGCTGCGGATTGAAACGGTGGCCACCCTGCGCCAGGAGGCCTTTCTGGAAGCTTTTGAGGCGGTGGATAGCCACTTCCGCGAGATCTTCGCCGGGCTTTCCGATGGCGAGGGCCACCTGCAACTGGAGAATCCCGAGCAGCCCCTGGAGGGAGGGCTCACCCTGGTGGCCCACCCCAAGGGCAAGGAGGTGCGGCGGCTGGCCTCGATGTCGGGTGGGGAGAAATCACTCACTGCCCTGAGCTTCCTGTTTGCTCTGCAACGCTTCCGGCCCTCCCCCTTCTATGCCCTTGATGAGGTGGACAGCTTCCTGGATGGCGTCAACGTCGAGCGGCTGGCCGCCCTGATCGCCAGCCAGGCCGACCAGGCCCAGTTCCTGGTGGTCAGCCACCGCCGGCCGATGATCGCCGCCGCCACCCGCACGATCGGCGTGACCCAGGCCCGTGGCTCACACACCCAGGTGGTCGGCCTGCCCACCGCCGCCTGAGCCGTGGGTCACAATGACCCCAATCCCATTCGCTACGCCGACACCCCGCGGGATCAGGCCATTGACCTCCTCCATCCCCCCTTCAGCCGATCCAGCCAGGGCCGTCCCCAGTGACCGGCTCTGGTTGCGGTCCGAGCTGATGGGCACCCAGGTGATCACCCGCGACACCGGCCGACGGCTGGGGGTCGTCGGCGAGGTGGTCGTGGACATCGACCGCCGCGAAGTGATGGCCCTGGGCCTGCGCGACAACCCGCTCACCCGCTTCCTGCCCGGCCTGCCCCGCTGGATGCCCCTGGACAGAATCCGCCAGGTGGGCGACGTGATCCTGGTGGATTCGGTCGACTCGCTCACCCAGAGCTTCAATCCCGAGCGTTACAGCAAGGTGATCAACTGCCAGGTGGTGTCGGAAGCGGGCGAGCAGCTTGGCCGGGTGCTCGGCTTCAGCTTCGACATCGAGACCGGCGAGCTCACCACGCTGGTTCTTGGCGCCCTTGGTGTGCCCCTGCTCGGGGAAGGCGTGCTGAGCACCTGGGAGCTGGCGGTCGAGGAAATCGTCAGCAGCGGTCCTGATCGGATCATTGTTTACGAAGGCGCCGAAGAAAAGCTGAAGCAACTGGGCAGCGGCCTGCTCGAGAAGCTCGGCATCGGTGGGCCCAGCTGGGAACAGGAGGAACGGGACCGCTACCGCCAGCCGATGGTCCCGGTCGAAAACCAGTTGACATCAGGCCAGCCCAGCGTCCAGGAGCAGCGCCGCATCCAGCCTGCCACCAACCGTGCCCTCGAGCCCCAGCGTGACGAGGAACTGGAGTACGTCGAACTGGAACGGCGGCGCCAGGAGCCCCTGCGCCAGCGCCGCTATCTCGATGAAGAAGAGGACCGCGGTGCGCCCGGTTGGAGCGGGCGGGAGTTTAGCCGCCCCGAGCCGCGCCGCTATGAGCCACGTACCCCCGATGAGCGCTTCTCCGAAGAGCGTTTCCCCGACGACCGTTTTCCAGACGAGCGTTTCCCCGAAGAGCGCCGGTCACAAGGGAGGCAGTCTGAAGCCCGGCAATCCCCAGCCCGGCAGCAACCAGCCCGGCAGCCCGCGGAGAGGGAGCAGCCGCCATTGCTGACGCGGGAGGATTCCCTGCCCCGGCCCGCCCAGCGCCGGGCTCCCCAGGACCGCCAGGAGCCCCTGGATGTTGATCCGGAGCCCTACAACGGCGCCTACTCCGAAACAGAACCGCTCCAGCCCGAGCGGCCGGAGCGGACCGGCTTTGAGGATCCCTGGTGAGCCGAGCCTGCCGCGCGATCGGCGCTGCTCCCAGGCGGCTTGGCCTGGCTCAGGCAGGTTTGAAGTCGAGGGAGGCCGAGTTGACGCAGTAGCGCAGGCCGGTGGGTGAGGGCCCATCGGTGAACAGGTGACCGAGATGGGCCTCACAACGGGCGCAGCGGATTTCGGTGCGCACCATGCCGTGGCTGCGGTCTTCCACCGTGGTGATCGCGGCCGGATCGACGCCATCGAAAAAGCTGGGCCAGCCCGTTCCCGATTCGAACTTGGCCGTGGAGCTGAACAGTTCAGAACCGCAGCACACGCAACGGTATTGGCCAGCCTGCTTGTTGTTCCAGTAAATCCCGGTGAAGGCGCGCTCGGTGCCACCGCAGCGGGTCACGTTGTACTGCTCAGGGGTGAGCTGGGAGCGCCAGTCGGTTTCGGCCAACGGCGCCGCGGCCTGCCTGGGTTCGCTGGAGACGGAATCGGGGCTGGCCATGGAGCGACATCGAACAGGGGATGATTTCACGCTAAGCCGCAGGCAGGAGTTCCCGCACCATCGCCGCCAAAGCCGCCACGGCTCCCGGCCGCCCCCGCAGGCCGCGCAGGTCCTCGCGCTGGCCCGCCAGCCGCTCCGGCTGGGCCAGCCAGTCGGCCGCTTCGGCAGCGATCTGCTCCGGCCAGATGGTGCCGACCCGCTCGGGCACCACGCTGCGGCCGGCGGAGATGTTCGGCCAGGCCAGAAATCCCCGCTGACGCATCCGCCAGGCCGTCAGCGCCACGCCCACCAGCCAGCGCAGCAGCGGCAGCCGCGCCACCAACCCCAGCCAACCGTCCCAGGCCTGCATCACCTGGAGGTGCTGGGTGGGCACCAGAACGATCATCGGCACCGCCAGGGCCCCGAGTTCGGCCGTGTTGGCTCCCACAGTCGTCAGCGCCAGGGCGCACTGGCTCAGGGGCCCATGGGCCGGCTGCTGCTCGATCAGCAGGATGGGGGTGCCCTGGCCGGTTCTGAGCCAGCGCCTGCCAGCGGCATCGACCGGCGTCAGCTCCGGCACGCCACTGCCGTAGTGGGCCTGCAGGGGGTTGGCGGGACCGCCATAGCGGAGCAGCTCCGCCACCGAGGTGGTGGGGGCCACCGGCAGCAGGAAGCGGCAGCCGGGACGCAGGGCCGCCAGGCGGTCGGCGGTTTCCAGCAGGAAAGGCATCCCCACCCTGAGCTTGGCGCCCTTGGAGCCAGGCAACAGGGCGACCCAATCGCCGGCTGGCAAGGGATCCTCCGCCCGCGCCGAGGCGGAGAGATCCGCCATCAGGTCGCCCACCACGGTGCAGCGTTGCCGCCAGCGGGGGGCGAGGCGACCCGCCGCCTCCGGCCCCATCGCGGCGATCCGGTCATTCCAGCGGGGCCAGCGGGCCACCCACTCGGCGTAGGTGAGGTGGCGGTAGCCCAGCCGGGCCGAGAGCAGCACCGTCCAGAACTGATCCCCGCCCAGAAACACCACCACCCCCCGGGCCGGCCAGGGGCCGAGGCGCCAGGGATTCCACAGCAGCGACCAGAAGCGCCGCGCTGGACTGATCCGCTCGAACAGGCCGAGCTTCTCAGCGACCTGGCCCTCGCTGCCTGTGGCATTCGGACAGGGCACCAGCACCAGGTTGAGGCTGGTGCTGGCCGCAGCCGCCAGGGGCCGCAGGGGCAGCTGGGCGTGAAGGGTTTCGGCGAGAGGTCTGACCCAGGTGGTCAGCTCGCCAGGGCCGTTGCAAACCAGCAAGATCGCGGCGGAGGCTGGCGGCCTGGTCAAGCTGGCGGCCTAGGGAGACGGTCGGGAAGAAAAAAATGCGGATGGCGAGACTTGAACTCGCAAGGCCGAAGCCACACGCCCCTCAAACGTGCGTGTCTACCAATTCCACCACATCCGCGTGGCCTTCAGGAGCGCTGCTCCCTCCGGCTGGTCAATATACCGATCGCTCGCCCCACCCCAGAACCGGCCGGGGCCCAGGGTCATCACTGATACAGTCCGCAGCGGCCAAGAGTCCGCCTGGATGCCCATCGGCAAGCTGCTGATCGCCAACCGCGGCGAAATCGCCCTGCGGATCCTGCGCACCTGCCGCGAAATCGGCATCGCCACGGTGGCCGTCTACAGCACGGTGGATCGCAACGCCCTGCACGTTCAGCTGGCTGATGAGGCCGTCTGCATCGGCGAGGCGCCGAGCAGCAAGAGCTACCTCAACATCCCCAACATCATTGCCGCAGCGATCTCCCGGGGCGCGGATGCCATCCACCCCGGCTACGGCTTTCTGGCTGAGAACGATCGTTTCGCCGAGATCTGCACTGCCCACGGCCTCACCTTTGTCGGTCCCTCCGCCGAGTCGATCCGGGCCATGGGTGACAAGGCGACGGCCAAGAGCACCATGCAACGGGTGGGCGTGCCGACGATCGCCGGCAGCGACGGGCTGCTCGACCATCCCGCCCGAGCCGCCGAGCTGGCCGCCGGCATGGGCTACCCGGTGATGATCAAGGCCACCGCCGGCGGCGGCGGCCGAGGCATGCGCCTCGTTCAGAACGCCGAGCAGCTTGAGGGACTTTTCAAGGCGGCCCAGGGGGAGGCAGAAGCGGCTTTCGGTAACCCGGGTCTCTACATCGAGAAGTTCATCGACCGGCCCCGCCACGTGGAGATTCAGGTGCTGGCCGATCGCCACGGCAACGTCGTGCATCTCGGCGAGCGGGACTGCTCGATCCAGCGCCGCCACCAGAAGCTGCTGGAGGAGGCCCCCAGCCCAGCCCTGGATCCGGAGCTGCGCCGTCGCATGGGCGAGGCGGCGATCGCCGCGGCCCGCAGCATCAGCTACGAGGGGGCGGGCACCGTGGAGTTCCTGGTCGACAGAAGCGGCCAGTTCTTCTTCATGGAGATGAACACCCGCATTCAGGTGGAGCATCCGGTCACCGAGATGGTCACCGGGATCGACCTGATCGCCGAACAGCTGCGGATCGCTGGTGGCGAGCCCCTCAGCCTTCGCCAGGATGACATCCAGCTCTGCGGTCATGCGATCGAATGCCGGATCAATGCCGAGGATCCCCAGCACAACTTCCGGCCGGTCCCCGGCAAGATCACCGGCTGGCTGCCCCCCGGCGGCCCCGGGGTCCGGGTCGACAGCCACGTGTACACCGGCTACGAGATTCCCCCCTTCTACGACTCCCTGATCGGCAAGCTGATCGTCTGGGGGAAGGACCGTGACGCCGCCCTCAGACGCATGCGGCGGGCGCTTACCGAGTGCGCGATCACGGGCATTCCCACCACGATCGAGTTCCATCTCGCCCTGCTCGAAAGGCCGGAGTTCCAGCGCGGTGAGGTGCACACCCGCTTCGTCGAACAGGAGATGCTGGGCTCCTAGCTCAGGAGAGGGCGGCGCTGCGCAGGGCCAGCTGGCTGAGCACCCCTTGCTGGCCCACCAGCAATTCCCGCAACAGGCTGATCAGTCCCACCCAGATCACCGGGGTCACATCGACACCCCCGATCGGCTGGATCCAGCGACGGGTCATCGCCAGCAAAGGTTCGGTGGGTGTGCCGATCAGCCGCATCACCCCCTGCTTCAGGTCGATCTGGGGATACCAGCTCAAAACGATCCGGAACAGAAACAGCAGGGTCCAGGCCGCCAGCAGCAGGCCCAGCAGCAGATTCAGGGTGGGCAGGAGGTGCAGCAGGGCGGGGGCGGCCGTCACAAAGCCCTAAGCAGGTGGCTTTCCAGCGTAGGAAGCGGCCGTCGATGCCTAGGATCACGGCCGGATCTTCAGCACCATGACCCCATCCCTCGCGAACTTCCTGAGCAGCCTCGGTTGGGGCGCCGTGATCGTGGTGGTTCCGATCACCCTGGCCCTGATTCTGATCAGTCAGACCGATCAGGTCGACCGCAAGCTCTGAAACCTGGTTGGGCCATCGGCTGGCGGCGCTTGCCCAGGTCCCTAAGCTGTTATCTACCCGGCCTACCGACTGAGGATTTCCAGACGTGGTTAATGCCAGCCTGAATTGGGCGAGCATCGTCGGCATTGTTCTGGCCGTCGGTGGTGCTTTCCTCTACTTCATGAGGAGCTTCAAGCCCGCCCTCGCCCGCGACTACGACGTTTTCTTTGCGGCCATCGGCCTGCTCTGCGGCGGCATTCTGTTTTTTCAGGGCTGGCGCCTTGACCCGATCCTGCAGTTCGGCCAGTTCCTGCTGGCGGGCACCACCGTCTTCTTCGCTTACGAGAGTGTGCGGCTGAGGGGGGTCACCACGGAGCAGGCACGCCGATCGTCCTACTTCGATGACGACGAACCTCTGCCGGAACGGGGCCGGATGGGGGGCAATGACTGGGCCGGTGAGACCGACCGGCTCGATGAACCCCAACCCTTGCGGCGTCGGATCCGCTCCCGGGAAACCGCCCCCCCGGAAGACGACGCCTTCTACCGTCCCCGCCGACCCGCCCGCACCGCCATCCCCGAGCGGGCCGCCAGCCGTTTTTCGGCCGATTCCGGCGATTGGAATGACGAGGTGGCAGCAGCCCCTGGTGAGAGGCCTGACTCCAACCCACCAGCTGTACCCCGCTCCCGCTTCAGCGCCGGTGGCAGCCCATCCGCTGGCAGCTCCGCCTTCGGTGACCGCCGCCGTGATCGCGAGGGCAGTCCGGAAACCCGCCGCGGCAGCCGTCCGCCCGCCAGCGCCGATTCCCTGCCCCGCTCCAGCCGGCGCTCTACCGACCCCCTTGATCCCCCCTCCAGAGCGGGGGTCCCCCTGGGCACCTCGTCGCGCACCGCCAACACCTCCGGTCGCCTTGACGGCCGTTCCAATCCTGACGGCAGCACCGTTGTCAGCGATGCCGACTACACCTCGATCCGTCCGTCAGCCCCCGGCCGTTCCCCGTCCCCTGGCCAGTCTCCGGGCCGGGCCGCCGCACGCGACAACAATTCCCGCTTCGACAGCTGACGTCGAGCACCCTGCCTTAAGCCGATCAGGGGGCAAAGCTGTCCTCTCGGCCCTGATTGTGCTGCCGCTGCTGGCCTTGAACCTGGGAGGCTGCCAGGGCCCATTCGGGCTGAACCGCCGTCCAGCCCCGTCAGCCGGCTTTGGAGCTGAGGCTCGGGAGGAGCCTGCCCTGAGTGGCGATGGCCGGCTCCTTGCCAGCCTGGTGGAGCGCAACGGTCGCAGCAGCGTTCTGCTGCAGGACCGTTTCAGCGGCAAGGTGCTGCCGCTGCGCACCCTCAATGGTCAGCAGCCCCACAGCTCCCCCTCCCTGAGCTGGACTGGTCGTTACCTGGCCGTGATCGTGCAGCGGGGCGAGCGGCGCCTTGCCATGGTCGAGGACCGCGCCACCGGTCGCCCCCATCCCCTGGTTCTGCCGGCCGGCGAGGAACCCCAGCGGATCAGCCTGGCGCCGGATGGTCGCCGCCTCGCCGTTCAGATCGTCAAGGCGGGCCAGAGGCGGGTGGAACTGTTCGAGCTCAGCGGCCTGCTTGAAGCCGATCTGCTGCCGGGACAACCGGCCCAGGGGCGATGAGGCTGGGGAATCCCCTGCCGGCAGCGCTGCTGCTGCTTGGCCTGCTGGGTTGCAGCCCTTCTCCCCTGCGGCCGTTGGAGCCGATCAACAGGGCCCTGGAGCAGGCTGGAGTCGTTCGTGAGCCTTCCCTGAGCGGGGATTGGCTTGCCCTGATCAGTGGCCGCCAGGGCCGTGAGCAGGTGGTGCTGGTGGATCTCCGCCTGAACCGACCGGTGCCGGTGCCTGGCCTGAACCGTCCGGATGCCCAACCGCTCAGCGTCAGCGTGGATCGAAATGGCGAGCGCATCGCCCTGGTGCGGCAACGGGACGGCCGCACTGAACTGGCCCTGTACCGCCGCTCGATTCAGGGGCTGCAGTCCCTGCCGCTGCTGCCGCCCGGGGTGCCGAGTCGGGTGAGCCTCAGCGGGGACGGACGCCTCCTGGCGGTGCAGGTGAGCCGGGACGGACTCTGGCAGGTGGATCTGCTGGATGTGCCCTGAGGCATGATCCTTCGCTTCCACGCCTGATCCCCACCGATGCCACCAATGAACGCGCCAGATGTCCACGCCCCGGATCAGAGTGTGCCCCGCAATCTGTGGCTGGCTTCGTTTGCGCTGTTCATCGTTTTCTTCTTGAGTGCCTCCTACAGGCATCTCACCCTTTCATCGAGTGCCTTTGATCTCGGCATCTTTGATCAGGCTATTTATCTGATCAGCAAAGGTGAAGCTCCGATCTCATCGTATCTGGGCTTTCATATCATTGGAGATCATGCGTCCTGGATCTTCTACCCCCTCAGCCTGCTGTACAGGCTTTTTCCGTCTGTCTTCTGGCTGTTTGCAGTCCAGTCTCTCAGCTTGGCTGCCGGCGGGCCCATCGTTTATCTGATAGCACAATCCTATCGATTGAGCAATGCCGATGCCAGGCTGATGGCCTTCATCTACTTTCTCTATCCGGTGGTGATCAATGCCAGTGTCTCTGACTTCCATCCAGAGATCATCGCCATCCCTTTCACCCTGCTGGCGATCTACGCTCAACGCAGGGGAAATCTCCTGATTGTGCTCCTTTCTGTGGGAGTCATCCTTGCTTGCAAGCAGGCCCTGGCACTGACCTGCATTGGGCTTGGTGCCTATTTTGTGATCAGGCGGGACTACAAGACTGGAAGTCTTGTGATGGTGTTGTCCGGTCTCTACCTTGTCGCCGTTGTGGCAGTGGTGACTCCGATGTTTGGCGGTGGGGTTGTCAAACACAATTGGATCGGAAGATTCTTCAGTTACCTCGGTGACTCAAAGGAAGACGTGATGACTACCATCCTCTTCAATCCAGGCGTCTGGGTTCGTCATTTGCTCTCTATTGAGAACTTTTTCTATCTCTTTCTTCTTTTCCTGCCCGTGCTGTTCGTCAGCAACGTCAAGGCCCTGCCTGAGCTGGTTGGTGCCGTTCCGGCACTGTTGCTGAACCTGCTGAGTGACCACCCGAATCACAAGGGGCTGATGCTGCACTACAGCCTGCCGATTGTGCCCTTCATGGTCCTTTTCGCCATTTCATCCCGTAGCTATGGATTTCCCCGTGTCAAGAACCAGCTTTTGCTTCTCTGGGCCGCAGCCTGCGTTTTTGGGCTGACAAAGTTTGTTCGCATCATGACGGATCATTCCTCGTTTGAGCGGATCGGTGAAGCCCGCCGGGTGCTCCGGATGATTCCAGCTGGGGCGGCCACCTTGGCCCCGATCAATCTTGCTCCGCACCTGTCCCATCGCAAGGTGATCGGCAAACGGCTGCACAGCGACGGCGAGGTGTTTATGAGTTCGACGTTCATGCGGCATTATCAATACATTCTCATCAATGGCTTGGATTCCAGAAAGGATCGAAGCCTTCAGAAGCGCCTCAAGGCGGATCCTGCCTTTGAGCAGCTCTACCAATCCCCTGAGTTCATGCTTTTCCGTACGATCAAACCCCTGCCATGGTCCCCTTCGTTGCTGAAAACAGTGGATGTCTTTTCCTGAGCCCCCAGCGCCGGGATCAGCTCAGGGCACCAAGCCCGCCCAATGCAGGAAGCTGTCGTGGCTGAGAAGCTCAATCAGCAGCACGGCGGTAAAACCGAGCATGGCGAAGCGGCCGTTGATCCGCTCGGCGTAGGCACTCCAGCCAAAGGCCGGGTCGGGTGGCTGCCGGGTGCTGCCAGGGGCGGCTGTCTTGGCAGCCTCTGAATCGCTGGGGCTGTAGGTGGGTTTCACGGGGTTCAGGCTCGGGAAAAGTCATAGCCGGCTGCCGGCAGCAGCCGCCAGCCGCCGTTGCCATCCAGCTCCAGAACGGTGTCATGGAAGGCGGCCAGGGTGGGGCGGTGTCCGACACTCACAAAAGCGATCTCCCGCTCGGTGAGCAGGCTGTAGAGGTGCTTCTCGGTGCTGACGTCCAGGGCGCTGGTGGCCTCGTCGAGCACCACGAAGCGGGGCGAGTTGAGTAGCAACCGGGCGAAGGCGAGCCGCTGCTGCTCGCCAAGCGAGAGGATCCGCTGCCAGTCCTGCTTGATGTCGAGATCCGGGTAGCGGCTCACCAACTCCGCCAGCCTCACCTCCTCCAGCACGTTGCGCAGATGGGCATCGCTGAAGCGTTCCGGTTGCAGGGGGTAGCAGAGCTGCTCCCGCAGGCTGCCGAGGATCATGTAGGGCTTCTGGGGAATGAACAGCAGCTCGCTCAGGGGCGGACGCCGGATCCTGCCAGCAGCCGGCGGCCAGAGACCACTGACCAGGCGCAGGAAGGAGGTCTTGCCGCAGCCGCTCGGACCCACCACCAGCAGGCGCTGGTTGGCGGCCACATCCAGGCTGATGTCGTGGATCAGCAGGCGCTTGCTGCGGGGCGGCACCAGGTCGGCATGGATGACCTCAATCCTGTCGTGGGAATCCTCTGCGGCGATGGGTACTGCTCCTTTGGCTTCGGAGCCAGACTTGCCCTGGAAGGGATCCGTTGGGCCATGGGTTCCGGCGTTGATCTCGTCGACCTTGACCTGGAAGCCCTCCAGGCGGCTGATGCTGGCCGAGAAGGCGGCCAGCCGGTCGATGTTGTTGACGATGTAGCTCACCGAAAACAGCACCTGGGAGAAGGCGATGCTGGCCTGGCCGAACACGCCGAAATCCACCTCCTTGGCGAAGTAGACGGGGGCGATCACCAGCCAGGGCAGGAAACGGGAGAAGTAGTCGTAGGAGCGCTGGATCACCTGGATCAGCGCTTCCCAGATGATCAGGCGGTCATAGTTGACGATCGCCCCCTCCAGGCGCCGTTCGGCCTCCTTGCCCTCCTGTTGCTCACCCCTGTAGAAGGCGATCGATTCGGCATTGTCACGGATGTGGACGAGGCCATAGCGGAAATCCGCCTCCAGTTTGAGCTGCTGGTAATTCAGGGCCACCAGCTTCCGGCTGGCAAAGATGATCAAGGTGGTGCCCCCCACGGAGTACACCAGCAACAGGACGGCCAGATTCACGCTGATCGTCCAGAGCACGATCACAAAGCTCACGAAGGTGAGCAACGCGGCCAGGATCTCCACCGTCACACTCAGGCTGGTGCCGGTGAAACTGGCGGTGTCCTGGGAGATCCGCTGGTCGGGGTTGTCGATCTCCTCGATCGATTCGTCGTTGGGATTGAGAATGTAATAGGCCCGGTTCGAGAGGTAGCGGCCCAGCAGGCGGGTGCTCAGCCACTGGCGCCAGAGCAGGCCGAGTTTCGGGATCAGGTAGCTCTGGATCGCCCGGATCGGCAGGGCCAGCACCAGGCAGAAGGCGTAGATCGCCACGATCTTCCAGAAGCCGTCCTGGTCGTAGGCCACCAAGGCATTGTCGACATTGCGGGCGATGAAACTGATGCCGACGTTGATGCCGTTGATCACCAGGATCAGCAGGGTGATCACCCCCATCAACAGCCAGGGCAACCAGCGGCCCTGACGCAACTTGCCCCGCAGGCTGCCGAAGGACACCAGGCCGGCGGCGAACAGGGCCATGATCACCGGCCCGATCGGTCCGCTCCAAAGGGCGGCAACCTGCTCGGGCACCCCCGGTAGAAAGCGGTTGCGCAGCTCCGGTATCAGGCTGCCGCTGATCGCCACGGCCGCAGTGAGCAGCAGCAGGGTGAAGCCCACCACCACCGCCAGCGTGGAGGCCACCAGCAACAGAAACTGCCAGGAACTGCTCTCCTCCAGGGGGAGGAAATAGGGCTGGGCCAGGCGTTGCAGCTTGCCGAGCTGATCGCGGAAGCCCTTCAGAACACTCATGGACCGATCCATCTGGCGCCATTGTCGCCGTTGGCCTATCCGGGCGGCCAGGCCAGGGGGCGGCCACCGATCACATGCAGGTGCAGATGGAACACACTCTGGCCGGCCTCGGCTCCGGTATTGATCACCGTTCGCCAGGCACTTAATCCCTCCTGGCGAGCCACTTTCGCCGCCACCAGCAGCAGATGGCCCAGCAGGTCCTGGTCCGCTTCAGCGGCGTCGGCCAGGTTGACCAGGGGCTGGCGCGGGATCACCAGCACATGCACGGGCGCCTGGGGCTGCACGTCCCGGAAGGCCAGGCACCGGTCGTCGGCGTAGACCTGATCGCAGGGGATCTCTCCCTGCAGGATGCGCCCGAAAATCGTGGTGGTCACTGGCAGCGGATGGGACAGGCGGGGAACTGATGAGCTGTCCCCGGGCGGTTGGTTTGATGTTGGCACGGTGCAGCAGCGCCACCCTGCGGGGCCTCGAAGCCTCCGAGGTGACCGTGGAGGTGGACATCGCCCCGGGGTTGCCGGGTCTGCAGATCGTCGGTCTGGCCGATGCGGCCGGCCGCGAGTCCCGGGAGCGGGTGCGTGCCGCCCTGCGCAACAGCGGCTTCCGCGTTCCCCTCACCAGGGTGGTGATCAGCCTGGCCCCCGCTGAATGGCGCAAGGAGGGGCCGGCCTTCGACCTGCCGATTGCCCTCGGCCTGCTGCTGGCGAGTGGCCAGCTGGCACCCCAGCGGCTGGAGGGGGTCTGGAGTGCCGGAGAGCTGGGCCTCGATGGCAGTCTGCGGCCGGTGCGCGGCGTGTTGGCCCTGGCCCTGGCGGCCCGTCGCGGTGGCGCCCGGGCCCTGGTGGTGCCCGCCGCCAATGGGGCCGAGGCGTTGTTGATCGAGGGGCTGGTGGTCTGGCCCGCCGAGCGGCTGGCTCAGGTGGGCGAGCTGTTGACGGATCCGGACCGGGCCAGTCCCTGTGGACCCGCCGCCGCCCCGCTTGAGGCCAGGCCGCTCGAGCTGGCCGAGGTGCGTGGCCAGGCCCATGGTCGCCGCGCCCTGGAGATCGCCGCGGCGGGAAACCACCATCTGCTGCTGGTGGGGCCGCCCGGCAGTGGAAAAACGATGCTGGCAAGGCGACTGGCCGGCCTGTTGCCGCCCCTGCCCCACGCCGAAGCCCTTGAAACCACCCAGGTGCACTCGGTTGCCGGTCTGCTGCGGCCCCACACGGCCCTGCTCCAGCAGCGGCCGTTTCGAGCCCCCCACCACAGCTGCACCGGCACCGCCCTGATCGGGGGCGGGGCCAGCCCCAGGCCGGGGGAGCTGTCCCTGGCGCACAACGGCGTCCTGTTTCTCGATGAACTCACCGAGTTCCGCCGCGAGGTGCTCGATCAACTCCGCCAGCCGCTGGAGGAGGGGGAGGTGTGGATCAGCCGGAGCCGGGAGCGCAGCCGCTTCCCCTGCCGGGTGACCCTGGTGGCCGCCACCAACCCCTGTCCCTGCGGCTGGTTCGGCGATCCCCAAAGGGCCTGTCAGTGCGGCGAAGCCCAGCGCCAGCGCTACTGGTCGCGCCTGTCGGGGCCCCTGCTGGATCGCATCGATCTGCAGGTGGTGATGCGGCGGCTGGGGGCAGATGACCTGGTGAAGCGCTATGGGCCGGAATCGAGCCCTACCGCGCAGGACGGCAGCTGCACGGCGGAGGTGGCGGCCCGGGTGGCCGCCGCCCGGGAGCGGATGGTGGCGCGCAACCCGGGCGGCTGTGCCAACGCCGGCCTGGCGGGCGGCGACTTGCAGCGCCACTGCCTTCTCTCCGCTGAAGGGCTGGCCCTCTGGCGCCGGCCGATCCAGGCCAGGCGGCTCAGCGCCCGCTCAGCGGAGCGGTTGCTGAGGGTCGCCCGCAGCATCGCCGACCTGGGGGATCGGCACAGGGTCGAGCCGGCCGATCTGGCCGAAGCGCTCACCTACCGCTCCTTTGACCAGGTGTCTGGGCAAGAGCCCCCCAGGGACCCTGGCCACCTGGATAGAGACTTCCCGCTGACAGCTGATCAGCCGAGATGCTGATCAGCCGGCTGAGCTCCACCAAAGCAGCTCTGGCCAAACCTCAGCGGCGGCGGCGGCGTTGCTGGGCTTTGCGCTTGTATTTTTCGACTGGTGTTTCGTGGTGGCGCAGGCGCTTGAGGTCGGCAAAGATGCCCGCCTTGGACACCTGACGCTTGAAGCGGCGCAGAGCCGATTCAATTCCTTCGTTTTCGCCGACGGTGACCTGGGTCATGAACCACGCAGAGGGGCTTGAGACTGCCCAATGTAGCAACCGCCCCCGCCGATCTCTTGCTTCTGCCTCAAGGAACCTTGGGCAACGGCTGCGGCTCCAACTTGGGCTGCGGTGCCGTTGTTGGCAGTGGTTCTGTCTTGGGCTGAGGTGCCGTTTTGGGTTGTGGCTCGGTTTTGGGCTGCCCCTTGGTTTGCGGTGCGGAACCCTCGACGGGAACCACTGGCTTGGCTGGGACGGTACCCGTGCCGGTGGCGTTGGCAGCACCTGGCCAGGTCTCGCGGTAGAGATACAGGTGGCCCAGGGCCCGGTTGCCGAAGTGGCGCCGCATCAGTTTCCAGCCCGGCTCCGGAACGAACAGCAGGAAACCGGCGTCATGGCCCTGGGTGCGTGCCACCACCATCTCGGGGCCAGGCTGGTTGCGGGTGGGGGCCGCCAGCAGCAGGTTGTCCTTTCCACTGCGCACCACGCTGATCCGATAGGTGGTGGCGAGATCCTCTCCCCCAACCCGCAGCGAGTAACCGTTGGCATCGAGATAGCGGCTGCAGATGCCGGTGAAATCAAAGCTGCCCAGCAGGGGCTCCACCCGGGCAGGGCTGGCACCGGCTGTGGCGAAACAGGGACGGCGATCGGTGATCTGCTCGTAGATGTTGAGCTGGGCACGGGTGCCATCTCCGATCGGTGCGGCCACCATCACGAAGCGTTCCTGCGGCACCTCGCGGGCCCCGAACAGGGCCTGGGCGGCGGCGGCCTGGGCCATTGTCGTGGCCAGGGTGGGGGCCAGGCAGGCCAACCCCGCCAGGCGGAGCGTGAGGCAAGCCGATCGGTTCACAACACGGAGAGGCAAGGAGGCCCCGATCGTAGAAGTGGGCCCGGGGACCGTCAGGAGCCCTGGGCCGGCAAGTTGAGACGAATCGCGACCAAGAGACTGATCAGGGTGCCCGGCAGGCTGGCGGCCAGGATCAGGCCGGTGGTGGTCACCCCCAGATCAGGATCGCCATAGGCGAGTTCGAACACGCAGCCGGTGGCGGCGATCCCGAGCAGGCAGGCCAGCGCCAGAAACATACCGGCGAGAGGTTTCATCGGCATGGCGGTGTCATCAACGGAGGGAAAGGACGGCGTCGCGACGGAAGCCGTGCTCCTGGAGCTCCTCATTGAGGCTGAGTTCGTCGGTGACCCGATCGACGAACAGCACGCCGCGGAGATGATCCATCTCATGCTGGATGCAGCGGGCCAGCAGACCATCGGCCTTCAGCCGCCGCGGCCGGCCCTGCTCGTCGCGGAAGCTCACCTCGACTTCACTGGGGCGCACCACCGAGAGGTAGACCCCCGGAATGCTCAGGCAGCCCTCCTCATAGGTTTCCAGGGAGGCACTGGTGGCGCCGATCTCCGGGTTGATCAGCACCATGGGCGGGGTGGCGGCATTTTCCGGATCCAGATCGATCACCAGCAGCTGCTTGTGCACCCCCACCTGGGGAGCGGCCAGGCCGATCCCATGGGCCGAATACATGCTCCGCAACATGTTGCGGACGAGCTCGCGCACAGCCTCATCCACCTTGCTGATCCGTTTGGCCGGTTGGCGCAACACCTGATCGCCCAGGGTGTGAATCGGCAGGGGGGGGTGCTCCAGCACCTCCTTGGGCACCTGGATGCCGCGGCTGGTCTGCTCCGCCTGACGGGCCATCCTGGCGAAGCTGCTGGCCAAGGCGTCACCTGAAACGATGGTGAAATTGTAGAAGCCGCCGGCGGCCTTGAGCCTTTGGGGAAGACCTGTCTGGGTGGGCCGCTGCCGGCGGCGGCGGTGGTCGGTCGCCACCCAACCCTGTTGGAGCCCCGCTGGTATGGGAGGCAGCTGTTCTGGCTGGAGCAACGCCCCCAGCAGCAGGGCCGCACCACCTTGCTGGCCCGGGCCAGGCCGGATGGGCCGGCGATCGAACTGACGCCATCACCCCTGAACCTGCGCAGCCGCCTGCATGGCTTCGGGGGCGGCGCCTGGGCGGTGGGACCGTCTGGCCAGGGGACAACGGCCGTGGTGTTCTGCGATGACGGCGACCGCTGCCTCTGGTGCCTGGAGCTGCCGGCCAGCGGCTCCCTGGAGCCGGGACCGGCGCGGCGCCTCTGCGCCCCCGCTGAGCGGGCCTTCGCGGGGGGAAGGATCGACCCGGGGCGCGGCCGTTGGATCGGCGTGATGGAGGCGGATGGCCGCGACCAGCTCGTGGCTGTGCCCCTCAGCGGCGGCGAACCTGTGCCGCTGCATCACCCTGCCGACTTCTGTGGCTACCTGGCGCCCAGCCCGGGGGGCAGCCACCTGGCCTGGGTGGAGTGGCAGCAACCGTTCATGCCCTGGGAGCAGAGCGAGCTCTGGCTGGGCCGCTTCAATGCCGAGGGGGATCTGGAGCACAGCCGTCCCATCACTGCCGGCCAGTCCTGCTCGGTGTTTCAGCCGCTCTGGCTTCCCAATGGCGATCTGGTGGTGGCCAATGACCGCAGCGGTTGGTGGAACCTTGAGCGGCTGGTCGGCGCCGAGCAGCGACGCGAGCTCAATGGGCTGCCGGGCAGCCACCCACCGCTGCCCTGGCAGGCGTTGCTGCCGATGCAGGCGGAGTTCGCCATGCCCCAGTGGGTGGAGGGGATGGCCACCACCGCCTGGGATGGAGAGCAACTCGTGGCGGCGGCCTGCGTTGCGGGCCGCTGGAGCCTGGGCCGGATCGCTCTGCCAGCCTCCCCTGAGGGGCAGGGGACATGGCAGCCGATCCCGCTGCCCTTCGATGATCTGGCCGGGCTCCAGGCGGAGAACGGTCGGTTGGTGGCGGTGGCCAGCGGTCCGACTGCTGGATCCGGCCTGCTCGAACTCGACCTGGCCAGCGGTGACTGGCGCCACACACCCGCCTGCGCTGGTCCGCCGCCGGTGCCCCTGGCGTCGATCTCCCGACCCGAAGCGATCTGGTTCGAGGGACATGGCGGCTTGCCCACCCATGCCTGGTACTACCCGCCCCGCGGCGGCGCCCACGCCGGGGCTCCCCTGCTGGTGAAAGGGCACAGTGGGCCCACCGCGATGGCGCGCACGGGCTTGAACCTGCTGACACAGTTCTGGACCAGCCGCGGCTGGGGGGTGGTGGATGTCAATTACGGCGGCTCCACGGGGTTCGGTCGGGCTTACCGCGAGCGGCTTGCTGGCCAGTGGGGGGTGGTGGATGTGGCCGATTGCGCCGCCGCCGCCCGGGCGCTGGTGGCAGCCGGCAAAGCCGACGCCGCCCGTCTGGCGATCGAAGGGGGCAGTGCCGGCGGCTTCACGGTGCTGGCGGCGCTCTGCTTCAGCAGCGTGTTCAAGGCCGGGGCCTGCCGCTACGGCGTGGCTGATCTGGCCGCGTTGGCCACGGCTACCCACCGCTTTGAAGCCCGCTACCTCGATGGACTGGTGGGTCCCTGGCCGGAGGCGAAGCCGCTCTACGAGCAGCGCTCGCCCCTGTTCCATGCCGGCGCCATCACCTGCCCGGTGATCTTCTTCCAGGGCTTGCAGGACACCGTGGTGCCAGCGGAGCAGACCGAGCGGATGGCCAGGGCGCTCAGCGCCAACGGCGTGCCGGTGGAGGTGCACCTGTTCCCCGAGGAGGGCCATGGCTTCCGCAGCGGAGCAGTGCAGTTGGAGGTGCTGGAGGCCACGGAGGCCTTCTTTCGCCGCCACTTCGACCTGTGATGGTTCTGCTCGAGCGCTGGGGCCCCGCGGTCGGCTGGTTGGCGGCGGCCACTGGAATCCTGGTGGTGCTGCTGGCCATCGCCCTGACGATCGGCGGCCGGCTGGGACTGAAGCGCTGGGGGATTCCGGAGGCCCTGCTGGCCGGCATGCTCGGACTGCTGCTGGCGCCCTCCGGGCTGCTGCCGTTGATTCCGGAGCCGGTGATGACCCTCTGGGACGGGCTGCCGCTGCCGCTGCTCACCCTGGTCTTCGCCACCCTGCTGCTGGGCAAACCGCTGCCGAAGCTTTCGGGGCTGTGGCGGCCGCTGTCGGGCCAGGTGCTGCTGGCCCTCACCCTGGCCTTCGGCCAGTACCTGGTGGCAGGCCTGGCGGTGTTGTTCGTGCTCCAGCCGCTGCTGGGGGTACATCCGCTGATGGCCTGCCTGATCGAGGTGGCCTTCGAGGGGGGGCACGGCTCCGCAGCAGCGATGGGACCCAGCTACGCCAGCCTCGGCTTCGCCAGTGGCGAGGCCCTGGGGCTGGCGATGGCCACGGTGGGTTTGCTGGCCGCTTCGGTGGTGGGGGGGGTCGTGGTGGTGCTGGCCCGCCGCCGCCAGGGGCTGCTCGGCCAGGGGGCGCAGCAAGCCGCGCAGCTCCAGACCCTTGAACCGCTGGCCCCCGTTGCCCCGTCAGCGGGGCCGGCGGCCTGGGCGGTGAACCTCGCCCTGGCGGGGGCGGCGGTGCTGCTGGGGGCGGCCTTGCTCGAAGTCCTGCGCTGGTTTGCCCCCTGGCTCGGCGGTGGCTTCACTGCGGTGGTGGAGGCGTTGCCGGTGTTTCCCCTGGCGATCGCCGGCTCCCTGCTGGTGCGGCTGGTGCTGGAAAAGGCGAACCAGCAGGGCCTGGCCTCGGCAGCGGTGCAGGGCCAGGTGGGGGCGATCTCGGCCGATCTGCTGATCACTGCCGCCACCGCTTGCCTCGACCTCAGCCTGCTGCGTCACGACTGGGTGTCCCTGAGCGTGCTGGCGCTGGCCGGGCTGCTCTGGAACCTGGCGGTGGTGCTGCTGCTGGCGCCCCGCTTCCTGCCGCCCGACTGGTTCGAGCGGGCGATCATCGAATTCGGCCAGGCCACCGGCGTGGCGGCCAGCGGCCTGCTGCTGCTGCGCATGGCCGACCCCGACGACCGCAGCGACGCCCTGCCGGCCTTTTCGATCAAGCAGCTGCTGCTGCAGCCGTTCCTGGCCGGTGGCGTGATCACGGTGGTGGCGCCCCTGGCGATTGATGGCTGGGGCCTTCCGGCCTGGACCAGCCTGTGCCTGGCTCTGGTGGTGCTGTGGATCGGGCTGGGGCTGCTCCTGGGGCGGCGCTGAGAATGGCCATTCAGCGGAACAAGTGCTTCTCCCCCCTTGCTGCGATCGTCCGTTGGCGATGCCGCTGCTCGCACTGTTCCAAGCAGCCGGGTTCCGCTCCGATGCGCCTTGGGGCTGTCCTGGTGGACCTGCGGGAGCCGGGGGCAGGGCGGGAAGCGGTGATCGTTTCATCCGCCCCGTTCGGGAGCAGCCTGTTTTCCGTGGCGGTGATGCGTGAACCCCTGACCCCGGCATGGGTCAGTGGCTCAGGGAGGCCCCACCCAGCCACGACCTGAGTCCCTGTTGCTGCCCCGGAGAAGAGCCTGGAGCAGCATGGGGTTGACGCGCCTCAAGGTGGCCAATCCCGATCGGGTTGAGCCGGGCCAGGCCCTTGGGGGATTCAGTCCGAACCATGCCCTCGCCACCACCTCAAGGACGACGTCTGGCCATGGCTGCTGAGATGGAGTGCCTTCGAGCAACAGGTCCCCACCAGGGGCGCCAACACCGAAGGTGGTCCAGGGCTGTTGGGGTAGCGCGGCCGGCCAGGTGGCGGGCGTGGAGGTGAAAGCAATGGCCTCGGTGCACTTCAACGACCTCTCAGGCCTGCGGCGGCTGGCGGATCTGATCGGTGCGATTTTCCTTCGCCGGCCACTTGCTCTACGACGGTTCCGGCATCCTGCCGATGGGTCCACGGCACTGGGCCGTGTCCCTGGCCACGCTGTGGCAGCTGTAGGCGAGGTGGGGAGAACCTCTGGCCGCAGCCCCTCCCGAGGAGTGCGCAGCGTGCGACCGAATCAATTCGCATCTTGCCCATGCCAGCTGGCTGTCCCCGTCTCAGGGACTGATCAACTCCAGGCCCGGAAACGCCTGGCGGTAGCGACGCAGATCCCGGGTGAGCAGCGGCAGTCGCTCCACCAGGGCATGGGCGCCGATCAGAAAATCCGGCAGGATCGAGCGGCGTTGCCCAACTCGGCTCCTGTAGCCGGTATGGGCCCGGGCCGCCAGAAAGGCCGCCTCCCGTGGCAGGGCCCGATAGTCGAAGCGATGGGGAGGGAGCAGTTCATCCACCGATTCGATCGTTTCCAAGGCAAAGGCGATTTCGCCGTAGACGATGGCGTTGATCACCACGCGCCCCCGATCCAGCCATTGGCTGAGCTGCGTGGTGCTCCAGTCGCACCAGCGGGGATCGGCAGTGGCGACATCCAGGAGCACATTCGAATCCACCACCACCATCAGCCCTCGTCCCCGCGGGTGAGTGCGAGCAGTTCATCGGTGCTGAGGCGCGTGCGCAGCCGCGCTTGACGCAGCCTCTGGATCGCTTCGGCGCCGGCTGATTGCCTGAGGGGTGCCTTTTCGAGGATGACGCGCCCCTGCTCAATGCGGAAGGCCACCTCCGTGTGGGGCAACAGGCCGCATTGGCGCCGGATTTGCTGGGGAATGGTCAGCTAACCCTTGGAGGTGATTCGCATCGCTGAAGTCCAGCAGGGGATGGTAAGACTCTTACATCCAGCGTTGCACGTGGTTGGCGCTTCAGCATCTGCGGCGAGCCCATCCCAGACATGGCGCCGCGGTGGGCGGTCCACACTGACCAGCATCAAGCGCCGGCGTCCAGATCGGGCTCCAGCGGCTCAGCGCACCATCGCCGCCACGTTGCCGCCATCGACGGTGAGCACGGCGCCGGTGCTGCACTCCAGCTTCGCCAGGGCCACAAACGCATCGGCCACATCGCTGGCGTGCACTTCGCGCCCAAGCAGGTTGCCGGCCATGTACTCCGCTTCGCTGAGACCGCGGGCACTGGAGCGCTCCTTGATCATGGCGTCATCGAGCAGGCCGGAGCGGATGCGATCAGCATTGACCCCGTTGGAGCGGATTCCCTCGCCGCCACCCTCCAGGGCGTATTGACGCATCAGCGCCAGCAGGGCCGCCTTGGCGATGCCGTAGGCGCCGAAGCCGGGGCCAGGGTTGAGGGCCTGCTTGCTCACGTTGAAGAGCAGCTGGCCGCCATGGCCCTGCTGTCGGAAGACCGCAACCGCCGCCTGGGCGACCGACTGGTGGGCGAAGAGATTCAGCTCGAAGCTGGCACGCAGGAGGGGGTCAGGCAGATCGGCCATGGCGCCGCTCCAGGCGCCGCCGGCGTTGCTCACCACGATGTCGAGGCCACCAAAGTGGGCCGTTACCGCCGCGATGGCCTGGCGAACCTGGGCCGGATCGGTGAGGTCACAGGCCAGGCCAAGAGACTGGCGGCCACAGGCCGCCGCCACGCTGCCGGCGGCGGCGCCATCGAGATCAAGCACCGCCAGTTCGGCCCCCTGGGCGGCGAAGGCTCGGGCGGTGGCGGCACCGATCGCTCCAGCCCCACCGGTGACCAGCACCACCTGGCGGGCCAGGGGCTTCTCGCTGCCCTTGCCGAGCTTGGCCTGCTCCAGGCTCCAGTACTCCATGTCGAAGCTGTCGTCTTCGCCGACGGGGGAGAACGAACCGAAGGCTTCGGCCGCCAGCAGGGTGCTGGCCCAGGCTTCGGCGATGTCGGCGGTGACGGCAGCGGCAGCGGCGCTGGTGCCGACCCCGATCAGGCCGAGGCCCGGGATGGCCACCACCCGCGGCAGGGGATCAAGCGCTTGCTTGTGGCCACCCACCCGGCTGTTCTGGCGCTCGAAGTAGGCGCGGTACGCGTCGGCATAGGCCACCAGGGCCTGATCCACCGCCGCCGTCCAGGCGCTGAGCGCACCGGGCTGATCGGCGGCTGGCGCAGGCGGCAGCACCAGCGGGCGGGCCTTGGTGCGAATCACATGGTCGGGGGTGGCGACGCCACGGCTGGCCCAGTCAGCCAGGCGCTTGTCATCAACCAAGGCACGAACCTGCCCGCCACTGCGCAGATCGAGCAGCCAGCGGCAGGGCAGGGCAGCGGCGGCTGCGGCCCGGCCGAGGCTGCCCCGCAGCAGTGGCAGCAGTGTCGCTGCCGAAGTGGGGGGGCTTGGCAAGGCCAGGGGATCGAAGGAGGCCGGTTTGCGGCAGAGGGCCTGCTCGGCTTGGCTGACCAGGTCGATCATCCGCCCGTAGCTCTGCTTGGCGCTCGCCCCGAACGAAAACAGGCCGTGCTGGAGCAGCACCAGGCCCTCCAGTTCCTGACCGCGGCCAGCGGCGGCGGCCGCTGCGGCTTCATAGGCCTCGGCAGCCGCCTTGGCCAGGGCGAAGCCGGGCATCACGTAGGGGACCAGGGCGACCCGATCACCGAACACCGCCCGGCAGACCTCGGCGGCATCGCTCTGGTCGGCCAGGGCCAGCAGGGCGATCGAATGGGTGTGATCGACGTACCGGTGGGGCAGGAAGGCATGCAGCAAAGCCTCCACAGAGGGGTTGGGGGCCGCCGGGTCGATCAGATTCTGGCGCTGGGCCGCCACCATGGCTTCATCGCTGAGGGCCTCCAGAGCCCGCAGGGCGAGCAGGGGTTCAAGCCGCACCGCCGGGTGGCCTGGAGGTTCGATCGTCGCCAGGTCCCAGCCGGAGCCCTTGACGCATAGCACCGGGACTGTCTCGCCCAACAGACCCGTGACCGTGGTTTTCACCGAGGTGTTGCCGCCCCCGTGCAGCACCAGCTTGGGATCGGCCCCCAGCAAGCGGGCCGAGTAGGTGCGCAGCGCCAGAGCCTCGCTCACTCCCTGGGCGCCGTAGCGGGCGATGGCAGCGGCCGCTTCGGCGTCCGACCAACGGTTGCGGATCGGCATCGGCAGACATTGGGTTCTGCCGGCGAGGCTACGGGGGAGGCGGGCGGCGTGGCTCGATGCCGATGCCCCATCGTCTGCTCGGCCTATCTGGACACCCTTCCACGCTCAGGGTGCCATCTTCCCCCTGCGCCGCAGTTCCAGGTCGAAGGCTCGGCCCAGGGCAGCGCCGCCCTGCCAGCGCCAGCGCTGTCCCAGGCGTGTCAACTTGAAACCCACCACGCCACACCAGAGCAGAACGGATAGGGAGTGGGCGGCGTGGGGATCCATCCAGGCCACTCTGACCGAAAACCGCAGCCTTTGGCCATGGGCACCAGGCCAGGCCACAATGCCGCCTCTGCCGGTTGATGCCCTGATGAATCAGGAGAGGGGGCTGTCTGCCCGGCTCGCCAATGCGGGGTCCATCGCCTATCTCGAGCTGAGGGCCGTGGAGGCCTGGCTGGGTCCCCGCCCTGTGTTCACCAAGCTCAGCTTGAAGCTTCAGCTCGGTGAGCACACCGTGCTGCTCGGGCCCAACGGCTCCGGCAAGAGTTCATTGCTCAAGCTGCTCAGCCGCGAGCTCTACCCGGTGGTGAAGCCCGGCTCCCTGCTGCGGATCTTCGGCAGCGAAACGGTGAACCTCTGGGAGCTGCGCCGCCGCATCGGGCTGGTGTCCGCCGATCTGCAGTCCGCCTACGGGGGTGGTGTGATCGCTGCCGATGTGGTGCTCTCCGGCTTCTTCGGATCCGTGGGCATCGGCCGCAGCCAGCAGCCCACCGCCGCGATGCAGGCGCGGGTGGAGGCCCTGATGGACCAGCTGGGGCTGGCCGCTCTGGCCCGACGTCCCTACGCCCAGCTTTCTGATGGTCAGCGCCGCCGCCTGCTGCTGGCCAGGGCCCTTGTGCACGACCCTGAACTGCTGGTTCTGGATGAACCCACCAACGGCCTCGATCTCCAGGCGAAGCACCAGTTGCTGGCGATCCTGCGGCAGCTGGCCGGCTCCGGCACCACCCTGCTCCTGGCCACCCACCAGATCGAGGCCATCGTTCCCGAGATCAGCCGGGCCGTGCTGCTTTCCCAGGGCCAGGTGGTGGGCGATGGTCCTGCCGCCGAACTGCTGCAGGATGGCCCGCTCAGCAGCCTGTTCGGCACACCGCTGCAGGTGTTGACGGCGAACGGCTATCGCCAGGTGCTGCCGGCTCAGGCAGTGGGGCCCGCCGGGTGACCCACGTACATTGACCACCGACTCCACGGCCAGCCATGCGCCCCTTGCCGCTGAACCTCGGACCCGGCAGCGACCTTCGCCGCAGCCTGGAGCAGTTGGCGATCGCCCAGAAGGCTTCCGGATTCGTGCTCGGCGTGGTGGGCAATCTGTCCCGGGCGGCCTTCCAGTGCCCCGGTGGTGACGAGCCCACGGTGCTCCTCGGCGACTTGGAAATCATCACCCTGCAGGGAACCCTGTCCCCCCAGGGTGTCCACCTGCACCTGAGTCTCTCCGATTCCGACTGCCAGGTCTGGGGCGGCCACCTGGAGCCCGGCACCCTGGTGCTGAAGGGGGCCGAGCTGCTGGTGGGTTTTCTTGAGGCTCCCCTCCCCTCGGCACCGGCTCCGGTTACAGCCATCACCCCCCAGCACCAGCACCCCCGTGTCGAGGCGGCCGTTCTGAGTGGATGCCCCTGGTCGGCCCGCGCCCTGCGGATGCTCCGTACCCTTGGAATTCCCCATCGGGTGCACTGGGTCAGCGGCGATGCCCAGCGCCGGGAGCTGGAGCTCCGCTGCGGCAGCAGCACCCTGCCGCAGCTGTTTATCGATGGGGAACCGATCGGCGGCTATGACCAGTTGGCCGAGCGACAGGGCCGTGGAGAACTGGCACAGCTGCGCTGACGCCGATCAGGAGCCGGCCGGGGAGGCCAGCAGGGTGCGAAACCCCTGGAGTCGTGTTTCAACCGGCTCTTCAGTGCGCTCCCAGAGGCTTTCGAAGGAGAAGAACGCCACCCCGAGTCCCCGTCGTCTTGCCGCCTGAGCCTGGGCCAGAATTCGCTCCATCGGCACTGGAGACTGGCGTTGACCGGCCATGATCCCGATCGCCGTGGGCAGCAGGGTGCGGCTCTCCTCCAGCTCAGGGCGGTTCAGTTCGGAGGCGAAACTCTCCAGGTCTGGTCGGTAGACCTGCACCACCACTTCATCAATCAGCCCCCGCCGCACCCAGACCAGCCAGTTCTGCAGTTGAAGCTTGAAGGCAAAGTCGTGGTAATTGGGTGAGATCGAAACCAGAACCTGGGGCTTCCGGCTGCGGATCGCCTGTCGCAGTTCAGCCAGAAAGGCGGTGATCCGGTCGGCCCGCCACTGGACCCAGGCGGGGTTCGTTGCCTCGGCCGGTGGCGGCTTCTTCGTTTCTAGGCGGACCTGCTCCACGGTGAATCGGTCATAGCCGAAGGCGTTCGGCAAGCTGAAGTGGTCATCGAACTGAAGGCCATCGGCGTCGTACCCCGAGACAACCTCCAGCACGAGCTCACGCAGGAACGCCTGGACCTCCGGGTGGAAGGGGTTGAGCCAGGCCACCTCTCCGGCCGCGCTGATCGAGGTGAAGCCCCCCGCCCTGGTCCGGGACAGCCAACCCGGATGGAGGATGGCGATCTCGGAGCTGGGCGGCACCATGAAGCCGAACTCAAACCAGGGGATCACCCGAAGGCCTCTGGCATGGCCCTGGGCGATCACCTCTGCCAGCAGGTCCTGGCCCTGCAGCCCCCTGAACGTGAAGGACTGGAAGCCCCGCTCCTGCATCGCTGCACTCGGGTAATAGGTTGTGCCGCTGTTCCACACAACGGGATAGATCGTGTTGAAGCCCAACTGACGCAGCTGATCCAGGGCAATCCCGAGCCGCTGGCGATCCCGGATGGTGGGCATGTCGTTGGCGGTCAACCACACCCCCCGGACCTCCGCAGGCCTGGGCTGCGATCGGATCGGATTGTTGACTGCCATCAGCAGCACCAGCACGATGGTGAGCAGAGCGAGGGCTGGCAGCAGCGGGTTTTGGCGTGTCATCGTCTGATTCCGGCCCTGCTGCCTGGCATCGAAACCCAAACCATCGGGCCTGCCCAGCCCTAGCTTTCTGCCCATGCCGATCATTCGCGCTGAGGGCCTCTCCAAGACCTACCGGGTCGCCGACAAGCAGCCCGGGTTTGTCGGCACCCTGCGCCATTTCGTCGCCCGTCGCAGCCGCGATGTGGCGGCGGTGCGTGAGGTGAGCTTCACGATCGAGCCCGGCGAGATCGTCGGTTTTCTCGGCCCCAACGGCGCCGGCAAGACCACCACCCTCAAGATGCTCAGTGGCCTGATCCACCCCAGCGCCGGCACGGTGGAGGTGGCGGGCTGCGTCCCCTTCCGGCGCCAGGGTCGTTTTCTTCGCCAGATCTCCCTGGTGATGGGTCAGAAGCAGCAGCTGATCTGGGATCTGCCCCCGCTCGATTCCCTGCGCGTCAACGCCGCGGTCTACGGGATCGCTGACGCCGAAGCCAACCGGCGCATCACGGAGCTGGCCGAGATGCTGGAGCTCGGCGATGAACTCACCAGGCCGGTGCGCAAGCTCTCGCTCGGCGAGCGGATGAAGGCGGAGCTGCTGGCGGCCCTGCTGCATCGCCCCGCCGTGCTGTTCCTGGATGAACCCACCCTGGGGCTGGATGTGAATGCCCAGGCCAGGGTGCGGCGGTTTCTTGCCGACATCAACCGCCGCACCGGCACCACCGTGCTGCTCACCAGCCATTACATGGGCGACATCACTGCCCTCTGCCCCCGGGTGCTGCTGATCCACCAGGGGCGCCTGTTCTTCGATGGCCGCCTTGATGCCCTCGCCGACCGGCTCACCCCCTGTCGCGAAGTGCGGCTGGAGCTGGTCGAGCCCCAGCCGGCCGCCGCCTTCGCCCGCTTCGGCACCCTGGAAGCTCTGGAGGGGCGCAAGGTGCGTCTGCTGGTGCCCCAGGAACAGCTCACCGATGCCGTTGCCCGCCTGCTGACCACGTTTGCGGTGCTTGATCTGGAGGTGAGCGAACCGCCGATCGAGGAACTGATCGGGCGGCTGTTCCAGCAGGGAGTCGTGGAATGAACTGGTTTCGACCCCCTTCCCACGCTCTGCGCCGCGCCAGTCGCCTTGCCCGGGTGCTGCTCTCCAGTCAGTACGCCCTGATGCTGGAGTTCCGGGCCGAGATCGTGCTCTGGGCGCTCTCCGGTGTCCTGCCGCTGATCATGCTCGGCCTCTGGAGCGGCGCCGGGGTGGTGCCGATTCCGGGTTTCACCCCCGAGCGGCTGGTGCATTACTTTCTGGCCGCCTTCGTGGTGCGCCAGTTCACGATCGTCTGGGTGATCCATGCCTTCGAGGAAGACGCGCTCCAGGGCCGGCTCTCGCCTGCCCTGCTGCAGCCGCTCAATCCCTTCTGGCGTTATCTGGCCGCCCACCTCTCGGAGCAGGCCACCCGACTGCCCTTCGTGCTGGCGATCGTGGCGCTGGTGGCCCTGGTGCATCCGGCGGCCCTGTGGTGGCCCTCACCGGCCGGTTTCCTCCTGGCGCTGCTGGCCACCCAGCTGGCCTTCCTGGTGCGGTTCGCCATTCAGAGTGCCCTGACCATGCTCTGCTTCTGGAGTGAACGGGCCGCTGCCCTCGAACGCCTGCTGCTGATCCCCTATCTCTTCCTTTCTGGCCTGGTGGCCCCCCTGGAGGCCTTCCCTGCGCCGATCCGCTCCTTCGCCCTTCACACCCCCTTCCCCTGGATGATCTGGTTCCCGGCCCAGCTGCTCAGCGGTGGGACGGTGCCCGTGGCCCAGGGTTTCGGGGTGCTGGCGGCCTGGGGAGTGCTGTTCGTGCCGATCGCCGCCCTGCTCTGGCGGGCCGGCCTGCGCCGCTACTCGGCGATGGGGGCCTGATGACGTCGCCGCTCGCCAGTTCCGGGCACTACCTGCTGCTCCTGCGGCGATTCTGGTCCACTTCCCTGGCGGCGGAGCTGGAATACCAGGCGAACTTCGTGCTCGAGCTGCTGGCGGTTGGTGCCAATCTGGCCGGCAGCGTGTTCACCCTCGCGTTGTTTTACGGCCAGGGCCATCAGCTCGGGGGCTGGAGCTGGAATGCCGCCCTTGTGGTGCTTGGCCTCTACACCCTGCTTGATGGCCTCACCACCACCCTGCTGCAGCCCAACTTGAGCACGATCGTCACCCACGTGCGCACCGGCACCCTCGATTTCGTGCTGCTCAAGCCGATTGATAGCCAGTTCTGGCTCTCGACCCGCACCTTCTCCCCCTGGGGTCTGCCGGGGCTCTTCGCCGGGTCCGTGCTTGTGGTGGTAGCCGCCGTGCGTGCCGGCGCCCGTCCAGGCGCCCTCCACCTGGTCGCAGCCGCCCTGTTGCTGGTGGCCAGTGCCCTGATCCTCTACAGCTTCTGGTTCGTGCTGGCGGCCACCAGCATCTGGTTCGTCAAGGTGTGGAACGCCACCGAGGTGCTGCGTTCCGCCCTGGTGGCCGGCCGCTATCCGGTGAGCGCCTACCCCGCCGGCCTTCGCCTCTTCTTCACGGTGGTGCTGCCGGTGGCCTTCCTCACCACCGTGCCGGCCGAGGCGATCCTGGGTCGGGCGTCGCTGGGCTGGGTTCTGCTCAGCCTTGCGGTGGCAGCCCTCAGTCTGCTGATTAGCCGCCGCTTCTGGATCTTTGCCCTTCGCTTCTACACCTCGGCATCGAGTTGAGCCGAGGGGGAGGGGCGAGCCGCGATGACGCCGTTCTGCTCGAGGTAGGCGATCACCTGGGTCACCGATTCTTCGAGGCTCTGGCCTCCCGTGGGCACCACCAGTTCGGCGGCCTCGGGGGCTTCATAGGGGCTGGAAATTCCGGTGAACTCCTTGATCTGGCCGGCACGGGCCTTGGCATAGAGACCCTTCGGGTCGCGGCTCTCGCACACATCGAGGTCAGCGGCGCAGTGAATCTCGATGAAATCCTGCGGCTCCACCAGGGACCTGGCCTTGCGGCGGTCGGCCCGGAACGGCGAAACGAAGGCGGTGAGCACAATCACACCAGCATCGAGAAACAGCTTCGCCACCTCGCCAATGCGGCGGATGTTCTCCTCCCGATCGGCGTCAGAGAAGCCAAGGTCCTGGCAGAGGCCGTGGCGCACGTTGTCGCCATCCAGCACGTAGGTGGTCAGGCCACGGCCGAACAGTTCGGCGTTGAGGGCATTGGCGAGGGTGCTCTTGCCGCTTCCGGAAAGACCGGTGAGCCAGAGGATGGCGCTGCGGTGGCCCCGTTGTCCAGCCCGGCTGGCGCGGTCGATCGATGCCTGGTGCCAGACGATGTTGGTGGCTGTTCCGGTTGGGTTGTCGGCCATTCAGAGGGGGAAAGCAGGGTCGATGCAGGCCATCGCGGCAGAGGCTGCCTCACAGAGGGCCTGGTGGGCCTTGCCATGGCTGGCGATCAGGCAGCCGGCCTGGCGCGAATCGCCGGTGTTGTACAGCAGGGGGCGGCCATCGGCGTGGCTGAAGGCCCCACCCGCCGCCAGCAGCACCGCTTCCGGTGCGGCCATGTCCCAGTCCTTCGGGGCAGTGCGGCCTGAAAGGGAAATGTAGAGATCGGTTTCGCCCCGCAGGATGGCGCCGATCTTGCCGCCGACGCTGCCCCGGGCGAGGCCCTGGGCCACCCCCAGGCAGCCCATCAGCTCTTCGAGCCGGTCATCGCGATGGCTGCGGCTGGTGACCGGGATCAGTTCGGCCAAGGCCTGGCGGGAGCTGAAGCGCACTGGCCGGTGTTCCCCTGCAGGGGATTCGCACCAGGCCCGGGGGGATTCCCCCCCGAGCAGCCCAAACCAGAGCTCGTCGAGCTCGGGCAACAGCACCACACCAAGCACCGGTCGCTGCTGGTGGATCAGGGCCAGGTGAACCGCGTACTCGCCGGTGCCCTGCAGAAAATCCTTGGTGCCATCCAGGGGATCAAGGATCCAGAGCCATTCGGCTTCGATCGGCTCGCCCTCCGCCCACTGGCTGGCCGTCTCCTCGCTCAGCAGGGTCCAGGCGGCGGTGGGGAAGGCTCTGCCAAGACCGGCCAAAAGGTGATCGTTGACGGCCAGATCAGCGGCAGAGACGGGGCCTTTCGGATCGTCGTCGACGGAGAGAACCGCTGGGTAGCCGAAGGGGGGCTGCTCGCCGCGGGCATAGGCCCGCAGGATCGCCGCCGATTCCCAGGCGAGCTGGCGGACGACCGCCACAATGGTTTCCCAGGGGATTCCAGCTGCCAGCAGATCAGCCGGCATCACGCAAGACCTCCACCACGCTGCGGAAAGCGAACCATTCCGGGATGTCTTCTCCGCCGCGCAGCATCTTGCGGAACTGGGTGCCGCTGAGTTTACGGATGTGCAGGCCCCGGGCTTCGGCGTGCTCGGCGGTGACATAACCCTCCTCCTCGGTGTAGACGAGGTTGAGTGAGGGCACCGTTTCCATGCCCAGTTCGGTGGCGTGGTCGCGGGCAAAATCCTGGGCCTGATAGGGCCCATAGAAGTCGTCACCGCTCAGCGACGATTTGCAGCCGGCCATGTCGCGGCCGATGATGAAATGGGTGCAGCCGTAGTTCTTGCGGATGAGCATGTGCTGCAGGGCCTCCCGGGGGCCGGCCATGTGCATCGCATAGGGCAGGTAGGCCCAGCGAATGCGCGGGTTGGCCACTTCGGCGGCCAGGCGCTCATAGGTCTGGAACCGCACGGTGCCGGCGATGTCGTCTTCCTGGGTGGGCCCGCAGGTGGGATGGACCAGCACCACCGCCTCCGGGCTCACGTTGGTGGCGTGGAGGGCGCGGGTGAACAGTTCGTAGTGGGCCCGGTGGATCGGGTTGCGGCACTGGAAGGCCACCACGTCCTGATTGTCGGGCAGTTCCGCCCTCACCTGGGCCGGGGTTCGGCAGGGGAACTCACGGCTTGGCAGCTCCAGGCCCTGCAGGCCGCCGCCGAGATAGAAGCGGCCCCGCTCCGAGCAGATCATCCGCACGGCAGGGTGCTCGATCGAGGTGGTGCCGTAGCAGCCAGCCGCCTCCTGCACTTTGTCGGGTTCCCAGCAGCTCTCCACCGTCAGCAACGCCAGATCCTGGCCCCTGTAGGTCAGCAGCACCCTGTCCCCGACGGCGATGGTGCCGTCGTCGGTGTCCATCACGATCGGCAGACCGAACAGCAGGCCGGAGCTGGTGCGGTGCCCGGCCACAACGGAGTGATAATCGTCTTCGTGCATGAAGCCGAGCAAGGGGGAGAAGCCCCCCACGGTGAGCAGCTCCACGTCGCAGGCATTGCGATCTGAGCACTCCATCACCCGGTTGGCGCCGGCCTTGACGGCATCGCGCTCGGCGGCGGGAACCTGCAGATTGACCAGTGCACCACCGTGGGCGCCAATCAGGCCGCGTCTGGGCCGTTCGGCAACGGGAGAATCAGAGAGCATCATCGCTATGCAGGGGGGTGCCGCCATCCCGATCAATGGCGGCCTGATGGTAAGGCGATGGGCGGTCCTGCTCCGTCAAGCTGCGTTGGGGGTGCCGGTTGTGGCCCTCCCTGGCCTGGATCTGCCGCAGCCAGTCGAGGTGCTCCAAGCTCCAGCGCACCGTTGCCTCCAGCCCGGCCTCGAAGGGATGGCGGGCCTGCCAGCCCAGTTCGCGCTGGATCTTGCCGGGGTCGATGGCATAGCGGCGGTCGTGGCCGGGCCGGTCGGTGACCGGGGTGATCAGGCGTGAATGGGGGAAACCGGCAGGCCGGAGCGCGTCCATCAACTGGCAGATCGCTTCCACCACCTGCTTGTTGGTGCGTTCTCCATGGCCACCAATGCAATAACTCTCGCCGAGCTTGCCCTGGCTGGCTGCCAGCAGCAGGGCATCGACGTGGTCGTCCACATAGAGCCAGTCGCGCACGTTGGCTCCGTCGCCGTAGAGAGGGATCGACTGCCCTTCGGCCGCCCTGAGAATCACCACGGGAATCAGCTTCTCCGGGAACTGCCACGGTCCGTAGTTGTTGCTGCAGTTGGTGAGCACCACCGGCAGGCCGTAGGTGTGGTGCCAGGCCTTCACCAGGTGGTCGCTGGCGGCCTTGCTGGCGGAGTAGGGGGAGCGTGGGTCGTAGGGGGTGGATTCCGAAAAAAGCCCCGTTGCACCGAGGGAGCCGAACACTTCATCGGTGCTGATGTGGTGAAGACGGAACTGCCGCTGCCGGTCTCCGCAGAGCCGTTCCCAGTGGGAGCGCACCGCCTGGAGCAGGTGAAACGTGCCGTCCACGTTGCTGGCGATGAAGGCGCCTGGTCCCTCGATCGACCGATCCACATGGCTTTCAGCCGCCAGGTGCAGGACCAGATCAGGATCGGCCTGGCGCACCGCTTCCTCCACGGCGCTCGCCTTGGCCAGGTCCACCGTCAGCAGATGATGGCGGCCCTCTCCGGCCTCACCCAGCTGGGCCAAGGTCGCCTCGATGCTGGTGAGATCGCTGGCATAGCCCATCTTGTCGAGGTTGAACACCGTGATGCCAGGGGTCTGCAGCAGGCGGCGCACCACGGCGCCACCGATGAAGCCGGCGCCGCCGGTGACCAGAATCCGCTCACGACCGGCCAGAAGGCTGGCCAGGTGCGTTGATTCGCTGGGCCGCAGGGTCATCGGCATGGGTTCGGCGGGGGGTTTGGAAGCAGCAGCTGGGTTGTGGCTGGATCGCGGCCATCCGCAGCGATCCGGGCCAGCACCTCCACCAGGGCCTCGCCCCAGTGGCGGCCGTTCAGCCCCAGAGCTGCGCGGGTGCTGAGGCAGTCGAGCAGGGAATAGCTCGGACGCTGGGCTGGTGATGGATAGGCGGCGGCGGGCAGGGGCCTGACCTCAGCCGCTTGTTCCAGCAGGCCGGCCGCTTGCCCCAGCGATCCGATCGCCATCGCGAAGTCGTACCAGCTGGCGGCCCCGGCATCACTCCAGTGCTGCCAACCCCCGACCCCCCGCTCGATCACAGCCCAGCAGGCGGCCGCCAGGCCGATCGTGCTGGTGGGACAGCCCACCTGATCGGCGACAACGTCCAGGGGCTGCCCCGCCGCCGCGTTCTGGCGGTGCAGGTTCAGCATCGTCTTGCAGAAGTTCTTTCCAACGGGCCCATACAACCAACTGGTGCGGAGAATCGTGGCGCGCCCGGGGCCGAGCAGGTCGATCACGGCCGCTTCCCCGGCGGCCTTGCTCAGGCCATAGACCCCCAGGGGGTTGGTGGGCTGCTCTGGCCGGTAGGGGTGGCCCTGGGCGCCGTTGAAGACGAAGTCCGTGCTGATCTGGAGCAGGCGCCCTCCGGTCGTGGCAAGGGCCTGGGCAAAGGCCCTGGGGGCGCCGGCATTGACGGCCTGGGCCCGTTCAGGATCAGCTTCGGCCCGATCCACCGCCGTGTAAGCACCGGCGTTCAACAGCCAATCGGGCTGGTGTTGCTCCACGAAGCGGCGACAGGCCTCTGGATCGCTTAGGTCGAGTTGATCACGGCCGGTGGCGATCACCTGGCAGTTGCGGGGGAGCGCCTCCAGGAGCGCCTGGCCAAGCTGGCCGTCCTTGCCGGTGAGCACCACCTTCATGGGAAGAGCTCGGCTGCCACGAAGGGAGGAGCGGCTGCATCTTTCTCAGACTGAATTGGCTTGGCCAGATCCAGGGCCGCCAGGGGCCAGTCAATGGCCAGGTTCGGGTCGCTCCAGAGGATCGAGCGCTCACAGCTCGGATTCCACAGGCCACTGGCTTTGTAGAGCACCTCGGCAGCCTCACTGAGGGCGAGGAAGCCGTGGGCAAAGCCTGGCGGCACCCAGAGCATCCGCCGATTCGCCGCACTCAGGCATTCCCCGACCCACTGCCCGAAGCTTGCCGAAGAGCGGCGGAGATCAACGGCGACATCGAAGATCTCACCCATAACGCACCGCACCAGCTTTCCCTGGGGAGTGGGGGGGAGTTGGTAGTGCAGCCCCCGCAGAACGCCGCGGTGGGAGAGCGAATGGTTGTCCTGGAGAAAGATCGGAGCCTCGGCCTCGCTGAGGCCGAGAGCGGCCGCGAAGCTTCGGACATTCCAGCTTTCGAAAAAGAAGCCCCGTCCATCGGCCATCACCTTCGGGGTGAGCAGCAGTGGGCCTTCGATCGGGAACGATTGAATTTCCATCAGCTGTTGGCGGCCGCCACGCCGTGATCAATCAATCCAGCCGATTGCTCCGCCAGCAGGCGAAGCAAATAGTGCCCGTAGCCGCTTTTCTTGAGGGGCTGGGACAGCCTCTCCAGTTGGTGATCATCAATCCAGCCCTGCCGCCAGGCGACCTCCTCCGGGCAACCCACCTTCAGCCCCTGGCGATGTTCGAGAGTACGGATGTAACTGGCGGCATCATGCATGGAATCCGGGGTTCCGGTGTCCAGCCAAGCCATCCCTCTTCCCATCAATTCCACCCGAAGCAGGCCATCATTCAGGTATTGCTGGTTCAGATCAGTGATTTCGAGTTCGCCGCGGCTGGAGGGAATCACCTGCCTGGCACGATCAACAACTGTGTTGTCGTAAAAGTAGAGCCCCGTGACAGCATAACGGGATTTCGGCTTTTCTGGCTTCTCCTCAAGGCTCAAGACCCTGCCGTCCCTGGCGAACTCCACCACGCCATAGCGGTGGGGATCGCTCACACTGTAGGCAAACACAGTGGCACCCCTCTCGTTGGCATTGGAGGCCTGCAGTTGCTGGCTCAGTTCATCACCATGGAACAGATTGTCTCCCAGCACCAGAGCGGCGGGTGCCTGATTCAAGAACCTCTCACCGATCAGGAAAGACTGGGCCAATCCATCCGGGCTGGGCTGAATAGCGTATTGAATCTCCATGCCCCAGGAACATCCGTCGCCCAGCAACCGCTCGAAGGCTTCCTGGTCCACCGGAGTGGTGATGATCAGGACCTCGCGAATCCCGGCCAGCATCAAGGTGCAAAGCGGGTAGTAGATCATCGGTTTGTCGTACACCGGCATCAGCTGCTTGCTGACGGCGGTGGTGAGCGGGGCAAGCCGGGTGCCACTCCCACCGGCCAGGATCAATCCCCGGCGTGTTCCAGCTTGTCCGGTTGTCTGCCCCATTGCAGAAAGCGTTCGGACTGCGATCTTGAAGACCTTAAGCTGCAGCGATGACAGTCCGTCTCGTCATCGGTCCCGTGGATGTGGATTCCAGCGTTCGCGAATGGGTCGACACCGAAACGCTCCAGCGCTTGGTGGCCCGCCACCGCAGGGGCGACTGGGGCGAGGTGGATGCCCGTGATGCCAGGGCCAACGTGCGTGCCGCTTACCTTCAGCAGGGCCGGTTGCGCAGTGTGTATGCCATCGCCAGGGACCTGCAGGTCTGGGTGATCACCACGAACCTTGGCTCAGACAGCCTTCACACCCTGGTGCTGATCCCTGAGGATGACTGAGCGGTTGCTTGCAGCCATGCCCCTGTTGTCTCCAGCCGATCCCATCCCTTGACGAACCCCCAACCGATCGCCGGCGGTGTCGCTGCTCCCCAGCCCCCCCCGCCGTGGCTGGAGCAGTTGGGGCCGATCGTCGGCCAGTTCGATCTGGATGGGGGGATCGTTTCGATCCAGCCGCTGGGCAACGGCAATGTGAACGACACCTACCGGGTCCGGCTCCAGGCGGAGGCAGCACCGGATTACGTGTTGCAGCGATTGAACACCCAGGTGTTCCGCGAGCCTGAGCTTGTGATCAGCAACATGCTTGTCTTCACTGAACATGTGGCGAGCCAGCTGCAGAAGGGCTCCCCTCTGCTGGCTGGTCGCCGTTGGGAGGTCCCCAGGCTGGTGCCGTCTCGGGTTCCCGGCCAGCATTGGGTGGAGCGGGATGGCTGCTTCTGGCGCATGCTCAGCTTCCTCGAAGCAGCCGAATGCTTTGAGACGATTTCCGACATCGGCCAGGCCAGGGAAGTGGGCCATGGCCTCGGCCTGTTTCACGCCTTGATCAGTGACCTGCCGGTTGCGCAGCTGGCTGACACCCTGGTGGGCTTCCACATCACGCCCAGTTATCTGAACCAGTTTCACCAGGCCCTGGAGCGTCATCGGCTGCCGCCGAGTTCTGATCTTGACTTCTGCCTTGGCTTTGTACGTGATCGGCAGGCATTTGTGTCGGTACTGGAGGACGCCAAGGCGGCGAACATCCTGGCCCTTCGGCCGATCCACGGCGATCCGAAGATCAACAACGTGATGATGGATGGGCGCACAGGCCAGGCGATGGCCCTGGTTGATCTCGACACGATCAAGCCTGGTCTTGTTCATTACGACATCGGTGATTGCTTGCGTTCCTGTTGCAACCGCCTGGGGGAGGAGTGCACCGATTGGCAGTCCGTGCATTTTGACGCGCAGCTGTGTGAGGCGGTGCTGCAGGGCTATGGAGCTGCCGCCAGGAGTTTTCTCACCGATGCTGACTATTCCTACCTGTATGATGCCATTCGATTGATAGCCTTCGAGCTGGGTCTGCGCTTTCTCACCGATTTTCTCTCCGGCAGCCAGTATTTCAAAACCACGCATCCTCGCCAGAATCTGGATCGCGCTCTGGTTCAGTTCCGGCTCACCGAGAGTATTGAAGCCCAGGAACCTCTGATCCGCTCGATCATCGAGGCCATGCGATGACTAGGGCCCAGGGCAGGCTGCGGCCCTTCGAGGCGGAGGCTGTGCTGCAGACCTTCTCCCTGCAGTCTGAGCTGCATCGCCACGGTGATCAACTGGAGATCTGCTATCGGCTCCTGGGACCGATCGAGGCGGTGGTCCTGCCTGATCTGGCAGCGACGCCGAGCCGGCTTGATGCTCTCTGGCAGCACACCTGTTTTGAATGTTTTTTTGCGATCGAGGCCCAGCGTTCCTACCGGGAGGTGAACCTGTCCCCCTCCGGTGACTGGAATATCTATCGCTTCGCTGATTATCGACAAGGGCTTGAAGCTGATCAGGCCTTCGAGCCGCTTGCCATCTCCAGCCACAGAGGGGCCGAGGGCTTTGCCATGGATGTTCGCCTCGATCTGGCTCGCCTGATCGGTGCTGATCAGACCCTCGAGATCGCCGTTGCCGCTGTCATCAAGCTGCGCAGCGGTGTGCTGAGTCATTGGTCCCTGGTCCATCCGGCCCCTGCTCCCGATTTCCATCACCGCGGCGGTTTTGTCCTGCGGCTGTGAGAGGGTTCAATCATCAGCAGAGCTTCAGCTGGCATCCAGGCCAAGCAGCACAGCCCGGGCGGCATTGATGGCCTGCATGGTGACGTGCTCGCCGCCCCGGTCGGGATGGTGCTCCGCCGCCGCCCGTTTCCAGGCGCGGGTCACGTCCGTGGCGCTCAGCCGACCGGCCAGGGCCAGTCCCAGGTGCTGACGCGCCCTCAGGGCTTCAAGGTCCGGGCTCTTCCCCAGGGGAGAGCGGTCGCCGGCACCCAGGCCTGAGCCTCGCCGCTTGCGGCCCTTGCTGCCAGGCTTGGCAGCCACCGACCTGGTGCCGAATCCGGCCGCTGACCGCTCGGCCACTCCCTCCCCTGTCCCCTCCTGAACCGCATCGGCAGGGGGTTGGGCTGGGGCGCGCTGGGCGACCAGTTGACCGGGGCGAATCAGGAGGGCTTGGGGCATCAGCCGTGGCGCGGGGACAGGGATTGCTTCTCCAGCGGTTGTGGGAAACCAGCCAGTGGAAAGGTCCCAGGTGAACCACCACCCGAGACCTCTGCCCGAAGGCACCATCACCGTGAAATGCTGGTCCGCTAAGAGTATGGCCGCTGGTCGGCCTCCTGCCGACCCCCGGCCTTAGCTTCCGGCCGTGCTGCCTGTGCACTGGTGTCGGTGCCTTCTTGCTTTCCCCGCCTGCTGCTGGGCACCGCCCTGCTGGGGGCCAGTCTTGCCGCCGGCTTCGCAGCGGCTCCCTCCGCCCAGGCTGCTGAGCCGGTCCAGCGGGTCACACCAAAAGCCCTCGCCGCCGCCCTGACGCGCCTCGACGGCCTGGCCACCTCCATGCAGCGCCGCACCGGCGTGCCGGGCATGGCGATCGCGGTGGTGCACAACGATCAGGTGGTGTTCCTGCGGGACTACGGCCTGCGGACAGCCAGGCAGGCAGGCGCGATCGATCCCGACACCGTCTTCCAGCTGGCCTCCCTCTCCAAGCCCGTGGCCAGCACCGTGGTGGCGGCCCTTGTGGGGGATGGGGTGGTGGGCTGGGACGACCCCGTGCTGCGTACCCTGCCTGAGGCCCGCATCGGTCCGGCCGGCACGGCGCCGGATGTGACCCTGCGCGATCTGCTCTCACACCGCAGCGGCCTGCCCGACCATGCCGGCGACGACCTGGAGGATCTCGGCTTCGATCGCAGCACGATCCTGTCGCGCTTGCGCTTTCTGCCCACGGGCAACCGCTTCCGCGCCGACTACGCCTACATCAACTTCGGCTTCACCGCCGCGGCGGAGGCTGCTGCCCGTGCCAGCGGCAGCGCCTGGGAGGTTCTCTCTCGCGAGCGGCTGTACAAGCTGCTGGGCATGACGCGCACCTCCTCAAGCCATGCTGCGTTGATCGCCGAGCCCAACCGCGCCCGGCTGCATGTGCCCAGCCCCCAGGGCTGGGTGGCACGCTTCGACCGTGATGCCGACGCGGAATCCCCCGCCGGTGGGGTGAGCGCGTCAGCGCGCGACATGGGCAGCTGGCTGCGGCTGCAGCTCAACGGCGGCCGCTTCGCTGGCAAGCCCGTGGTACAGGCTGCCGTCCTTGCCGAAACCCATCGTCCCCATGTGATCAGCACTCCGCCGGCCGATCCCGCCACCGATGCGGCCAGCCTTTACGGCCTCGGCTGGAATGTGGGCAGGCATGGCGCAGGGCTGGTGCAGCTCTCCCACTCCGGTGCCTTCTTCCTCGGTGCCGCCTCCGCCGTGTATCTGCTGCCTGCAGAGCAGCTCGGCATCGTGGTGCTCAGCAACGGCCAACCGATGGGCCTGCCGGAAGCGGTTGCGCTCAGCTTTCTGGATCTGGCAGTGGCAGGGGAGGTCAGCCGTGACTACCTCCCGTTGCTGCAGGGCATCTTCAAAGACATGCTCAAGCAGGACTACCCCGCCGTAGTGGCCCCTGCTGTCGCAGCGCCGCCGCTGCCGCTGGAGCGCTATGTGGGCCGCTACAGCAACGACTATTTCGGCCGGCTCGACATCCGCCGCCGTGACGGCGCGCTTGAACTGCTGATCGGCCCGGAGCCGCAGCGCTTCGCGCTCACGCCGGTGAGTGGCAACACCTTCTCGTACCAGCCCCGCGGTGAAAACGCCTTCGGCCCGTCGGCGGTCACCTTCAAGCCTGAAGAAGGCGGAGTGCTCACCACCGTGCAGATCGGCAACCTCAATCGCAACGGTCTGGGGACGTTCACGCGCCAGAAGCCGTGAGGTTCTGAATGGTTTGACGCCAGGGATGCCGCGCCGGTGCTCCCGTGCGGTCGTCGCTCAGAGGGCGCCGGCCAGCAGCTGGCGGATCAGGGCGGGATCCACGTCGTTGCGGATCACCACATGGCCGATGCCGGTGGGCAGCACGAAGCGCAGCTGCCCCTGGTTCACCTTCTTGTCGCTCTGCAGGGTCTGCAGCGCCGCCTCCACGTCCAGTTGCGGCAGGGCCAGCGGCAGGCCGGCCTTGGCGATCACCGCCCGCTGTCGCTCCTGGTCGGCGGGCTGCCACAGGCCCATCGCCAGGGCCAGCTGCCCGACGGCCTCCATGCCCATCGCCACCGCCTCGCCGTGGATCACGGTGCCGTAGCCGCACAGTGTTTCCACCACGTGGCCGAGGGTATGGCCGTAGTTGAGGATCGCCCGCAGGCCGCCCTCCCGTTCATCGGCCGCCACCACCCGCGCCTTGGCGGCAGCCGAGCGCTGCAGCAGCCGCTGCAGGCGGGCCGGACCGATCGCTTCGAGGCTGGAGAGATCAGCTGCCGACTCCAGATCAGCGAACAGGATCGGGTCGCCGATCACCCCGTACTTGATCACCTCCGCCATGCCGGCGCGGAACTCCCGCTCCGGCAGGGTGGCCAGTGTGGCGGGATCCACCAGCACCAGCTCCGGCTGATGAAAGGCGCCGATCAGGTTCTTGCCGCCGGGGTGGTTCACGCCGGTCTTGCCGCCGATCGCCGCATCCACCATCGCCAGCAGGGTGGTGGGCACCTGCACCACGGGAATGCCGCGCAGCCAGGTGGCGGCAGCGAAGCCCGCCATGTCACCCACCACACCGCCGCCCAGGGCCACTACCAGCGAGCGCCGCTCCAGCCGCTGCGAGTAGGCCGCATCGTGGATCAGGGCCACGGTGGCGGGGGTCTTCTGCTCTTCCCCCGCGGCGATCACCAGGCGGGTAGGGCGGAAACCATGCCGCTGCAGGCTGGCCAGCACCCGGGCGCCGTAATGGTGATCCACCTCAGGATTGGTGACCAGCAGCACCTGGGTGCCGGCCGCGAAGCCCCGTTCCTCCAGCAGAGCACCCAGCGTCTCCAGCGCCCCTTCACCGATCCGCACCGTGTAGGGATTGCTGGCCAGCGCCACCTCGATCGTGCGCAATGGGGTCCCTGCCACCACTCCAGGGCCAGGGGTGCGGTCGGATCGGAAGCTGATGGGCTGGCTGAAGGTCATTGCGGAGACCCTTAGAATGGAGGGGGGTCTGATCGTGCTGAAGGTAAGGCGCGGCACATGCGGCCGTGCTCAGGCGTCGCTGTTGAGCAGGCTGAGCAGGGCGCTGCCGTAGCGCTCCAGCTTGGCAGCGCCGATGCCACTGATCGCCGCCAGTTCGGCGATCTGGTGCGGCCGCCGCGCGGCCAACTCCACCAGGGTGCGGTCATGGAACACGACGTAGGGAGGCAGTGCCTGCTCGCGCGCCTGTTCCCGCCGCCAGTCCTTGAGCCGTTGCAGCAGCTCAAGATACGCGTCCTGCCCGTCTGCTCCTGCTCCTGCACCGGCACCGGCACCGGCAGCGGCTCCGGCTCCGGCAGCCGCCACGCCACTGCGCGCCCGCGAGCGTCGCTCCTGGCGCGGGGGCGGCAGCGGCAGTTCCAGCCGCTGTTCCCCGCGCAGCAGCGGCCGCACCTGGGGCTCGGGCCCCCAGCGCAGACCCCCGTGACCATTGGGCACCGGCTCCAACAGGCCGGCGGCGGTGAGCTGCCGCAGCAGGGTGCGCCACTGGCCGCGGTCGAGTTCCTTGCCGATGCCGTACACGCTCAGTTCGTGGTGCCCCTGGGCCCGCAGGCGCGCCGTATCCGCCCCCAGCAGCACGTCCACCACATGGGCGGCGCCGAACCGCTGCCCGGTGCGATACACCGCCGAGAGGGCCTTCTGGGCCGGGATCGTCACATCGGTTTGCTCCTGGGGCTCCAGGCAGCGGTCGCAGTTGCCGCAGGGCTGCTCCAGGGTTTCGCCGAAGTGCGCCAGCAGCACCTGCCTGCGACAGCCGGGCGCTTCGGTGAAGCCGATCAGGGCGTCCAGTTTTCCGTGCTCAATCCGTTTCTGAGCCGGCTCGGCCTCGGAGTCGTCGATGAAGCGCCGCAGCTGCGGCACATCACCGGCGCCGTGCACCATCCAGGCGGTGGCTGGCAGCCCGTCCCGGCCGGCCCGGCCGGTTTCCTGGTAGTAGGCCTCCAGGCTCTTGGGCAGGTCCACGTGGGCCACAAAGCGCACGTCCGGCTTGTCGATGCCCATGCCGAAGGCGATCGTGGCCACCACGATCACACCGCTGTCCCGGCGGAAGCGGCTGAGCGCGGCGCTGCGCTGTGGCGCCTCCATTCCCGCGTGATAGGCGATGGCGTCATGGCCAGCGGCGCGCAGGTCCGCGGCGAAGCGGTCGACCCGGGCGCGGGAGCGGGCATAGACAATCCCGGCATCGCCGCGGTGCGCCTCGAGGAAGGCCAGCAGCTGGGCCTTGGCCTCGTCCTTGTCACGCAGCAGGTAGCGGATGTTGGGCCGATCGAAGCTGGCCGTGAACACACGGCCCTGCTCCAGCGCCAGCCGGGCCACGATCTCGTCACGGGTGCGCGGGTCGGCGGTGGCGGTGAGCGCCAGCCGCGGCACCTGGGGGAAGCGGGCCGCCAGTTCCGCCAGCTGCAGGTATTCCGGCCGGAAATCATGCCCCCACTGGGACACGCAATGGGCCTCATCGATGGCGAACAGCGCCAGCGGGCGCTCCGCCAGCCGCTCGAGCAGGTCACCGGCCAGCAACCGCTCCGGCGACACATACAGCAGATCCAGGGTCTGGGCCTGCAGGGCGCGCCAGATGGCGCTGCTCTCCTCAGGAGCCAGAGCCGAATGGAGCGCCGCCGCCCGCACCCCCGCTTGCCGCAGGGCTTCCACCTGGTCTTCCATCAGGGCAATCAGTGGCGAGATCACCACCGCCAGCCCAGGGCGGCACAGGGCCGGGATCTGATAGCAGAGCGATTTGCCGCCACCGGTGGGCATCAGCACCAGGGCTGAGCCACCGTCGATCACGTGCTCCACGATCGCCTGCTGCGGGCCGCGGAAGGCCGCGTAGCCGAACACCTGGCGGAGCAGGTGAATCGGATCAGGCAACGGCTTGTCAGGGGTCAGGGTCAACGGGAGCGTCGGCCTGTGGCTCCGATCATCGGTCACCCCCACAATGGCGGCATGGTTCCAGCCTCCAGCTCCGCCTCGACCAGGACCGCCTGGGGGTTTCTTCTGCCCGCCCTGATCCTGCTGGGGCTCTCCGTGCTGTTGCCGGCCCTGATGGCCCTGGTGATCAGCTTCACCGAAACCGGTCTCGACATGGGGGAGCCACTGCGATTCGTCGGACTCGCCAACATCCGGCGCCTCCTGGCCGACCCGATGTTCTTTCAGGTGCTGGGCACGACCTTCCTCTACCTGGTGGGGGTCGTGCCACCGATCGTGCTGGGCTCCCTGGCTTTGGCCGTGCTGGTGAACCGCCAGCTGCCGGGCATCCACTGGTTCCGCGCCGCCTTCTACACGCCGGTGCTGGTCTCGATCGTGGTGGCAGCGATCGCCTTCCGTTGGCTGTACGCGGAGAACGGCCTGATCAATGGCTGGCTCTCCGCCCTGCTGGGATCCTCGTTCGTGCCGATCGGCTTCCTCACCAATCCCCTGCTGGCCTTGCCCGCCGTGATGCTCGTGACCCTCTGGAAGGGTCTTGGCTACTACATGGTGATCTTTCTGGCCGGCCTGCAGGGCATCTCCCCGGAGCTCTATGAGGCGGCAGCCCTCGATGGCAGCGTGGGCTGGCGGCGCCACCTCGACATCACCCTGCCCCTGCTGCGTCCCTATCTCACCCTGGTGGCGGTGATCTCCTCGATCGCTGCCACCAAGGTGTTCGAGGAGGTGTTCCTGATGACCCAGGGGGGACCGGCCGAGTCCACCCGCACCCTCGTCTACTACGTCTACGACCAGGCCTTTTCCGAGCTCGACATCAGCTATGCGTGCACCGTGGGCCTGGCCCTGTTCCTGATCGTGCTGGTGTTCAGCCTGGTGCGGTTCCTGGCGGCCGGCGAGCGCAGCCTCAGCTGAGCGCCGCCGCCGTGGCGCCATGGCCGCCGGCCTGGTCAGCAGGGAGAATGGCAAGCTTCTCTGTTGCCCGTGGTGGTGATCGGCATGGGGTTGGATCGGGCCAGCAGCCACAGCATTGGCGTGGTGGGAGGCGGCCAGCTGGCCTTGATGCTGGCGGAGGCGGCACGGCAGGCCAATGTCGAGCTGCATGTGCAGACCCCCTCAGCGGAGGACCCGGCCACCCGGCTGGCCACCAGCGTGGTGCTGGCCCCCCTCGAAGATCTGGCAGCCACCCGCGCACTGGCGCAGCGCACCGAGGCGATCAGCTTCGAGAACGAGTGGATGGATCTTGATGCCCTCAAGGGTTTGGAAGCGGATGGGGTTGTGTTCCTGCCGAAGATCGAGGCGCTCAGGCCGCTGGTGTGCAAGCGGGCTCAGCGGGAATTGCTGTATCGGCTCAATCTGCCCTCCCCGCAATGGGTGGGCCTCGACGATCTGCTTCCGCCTCCTGCCTTGCTGACTGGCTCCGCCCTGATTGGGGCTGCCCCCCCTGGTCCCGCTGCCGTCCGGGCTCCCTGCCTGCCCGCTGGCTTCAGCTTTCCTGTGATGGCCAAGGCCTCCACCGGCGGTTATGACGGACGTGGAACCCAGTTGATTCGCGACGAGCACGCGCTCAATGCCCTGATCGATCGGATCAATCCGGCCGACTGGCTGTTGGAGGAGTTGATTCGCTTCGAGCAGGAGCTGGCCATGGTGGCCTGTCGGGACCGCCACGGTTCCGTGGCCTGTTTCCCGTTGGTGCAGACCCATCAGCACCATCAGATCTGCGACTGGGTTCTGGCTCCCGCCTCCGTCAGCCAGGCGGTGGAAGCCCGGGCCCGCAACGTGGCCGCCTCCCTGCTCACGGCCCTCGATTACGTCGGGGTGCTCTCGATCGAGTTCTTCTTCGGGCCCGCCGGCCTGCAGATCAACGAGCTCGCCCCCCGCACCCACAACTCCGGCCATTACACGATCGAGGCGGCCCAAACCAGCCAGTTCGCCCAGCAACTGCGAATCGTCTGCGGCGAACCACTGGGCGAGACGGGCTTGAAATGGCCCGGGGCGTTGATGGTGAATCTGCTCGGCACCGAGGGGTCCGATCACAGCTACGCGGATCAGCGCCAGGCGCTTGCAGCCCTGCCGGGGGGCACCCTGCACTGGTATGGCAAGTCAGCGTCGTCGCCGGGGCGCAAGCTGGGCCACCTCACCCTGGCCCTGAACGGCACTGACCCTGAGCTGCGGGCCATCGAAGCCCAGCAGCTGTTGGCGGAGGTTCGCCGGATCTGGCCTCTGCCACTGGAATCTGGTTTAAGCTGAACGGGAACTGCTGTGTTGGTGACTGCCTTTCACAGTTTTCTGATCTGACTCCCTCTTCGACGTGGGAGATCTGTCGCCACGGTGACGTACACCGGCCTCGTTGCCGGAAATGAAGCCCGGCTTTGATCTCTCCTCTGGTTTATCCAGGTCGAAACCTGGGGCAAGACGGCACGGCGGTTCACCCTTTTCTGGTCCCGGGAGGCTCTTGCTGCCGGCACTTCGAGTCGCTCAGTTCAGCAGCTCATCGATGGTCTGCTGAAGTTGCTCCCGTTCCCAGCGGGTGATCACAAACACTTCCTGGGCCGAGCTGCCGCGCCTGGCCATGATCTTGAACCCTCCGGTGATCGGGGTTGAGATCTTCAGCCGCAACTGCGGACTTCGCCCCTTCACCCGGCAGATCACGGCTGGCGTCACCGTGTCGATGCCCTCCCGGTTGGCGAGGGCCCTGAGCAATGGGATCAAGCCTTCGAGATAGGTGCTGTGGGTGACAACCACCCGCCCCATCACCGTTCTCCATGAGAAGTCATCTTAGGCGGGCGAAAATCAGCTCCGCTCCAGGGGCGCCATGGTGAGCCCGCCGCTGCCCAGCTGCTGGTGGTAGAGCTCGGCCTGTTCCTGAGGTCCGGACCAGACCACCGCCGAGCCCGATCCGTCGATCTGATGGGCCAGCTGCCAGGCCTGTTCAGTGCCCATGCCAGGCACAACCTTCACCAGCATCTTGACCACGTGTTGAAACGTGTTGAAGTCGTCATCGAGAACCACCACCTTGCAGTGGGGATAGCCAAGCCGATGGAGCTGGCGCTCGGCGGTTGGCGAAGGGCGGGTGGGCGTGGCTGTTGCCATGGGCTTTTCCTGGCGTTGCAACCCTAGGTAAGCTCAGGATTCGCCACGTTGGAGCTGTCATGTTGATCACCCTGGGTTGGGCCTCCCTTGCTGCCCTGTTCAGCTTTTCAATAGCCATGGTTGTCTGGGGTCGCAACGGTGACGGCAGCATCAATTTCTGAGTTGAGCGCTTGCGAGTCGGCTTCCCTTCCCTGCGTCAATGCCTGAGAACCTGATCAGCGGCACCTCGGTTCTGGCCGTGGTGGCTTCAGCTCTGCTCGTCTTCGTCAGTGGGGGCGTTGTCTACCTGTCTGCCATCGAGTGGCGTGACCGTCGCCGCCGGGCCAAGCCAGTGTCGAAACGCCGTTGAGTTCCGACGCTTCGCAGCTGCGGACTGGCTTCCCTGTGCAGCACCGATGAGTTTCTCCTTTCTCGCCTGGAACAGGAACTGGCGGGGAGCATTCCCTTGGCAGGCCTTTCTGCCCCTAACGACTGCCACGGTGGCGGCGTTGATCCTCGTGCCAGCCCTTCAGCTGCACCGTTTTCCCCGCTCCAATGCCGCTGGTCTGGAGCGGCTGCTACCCGCCTCGTCCCTGATCCAGAGTTTTGCCGCTGACCCGCGTCGTGAGGCCCCTCCCCTCTGGCAGCGGCGGCTCAGCGCTGAGCGCGCCCCTGGCCTCTGGATCCGCCAGCGTGGTAACTGGTGGCAGTTCTGGGGTCGCCATGGTGATGGGGCCGAGGCCTTCCTGGCCCTCCCGGCGCGTGCCTTCGGGATCGGAGCGTCAGCTGCGTTGCCGCCGAACAGCCTGCGCCTCGATGACCTTGTGGTGATCGCCCCTGATCCCCTCTCTCGCCAGCTGCTGCAGGACGACCTGCGCCGCAACCTGCGCACCCCCCAGGGCCTTCAGGAGCGCTGCGTTCAGAGGCTGCGCAATGGCCAGTCGGTGGCCTGGAGCCGCACGGGCCTGGCCCACCTGGCTGGTGCTCTCTCGCCGTTGCTCCAGCGATACCAGCAGGGTTGCCTGGAGGTGGGCGGTGATCGCGCTGGCCTGGTCTGGCAGGGTGAATCAAGTGCCACCGAAGATCTGGCTGGACCCTCCCTTGGCTCGGCCCCTCTGCCGTTGCCCAGCCGCCGGCCTCCCTTGCCCCCCGGATTGTTGCTGGAGGTGAAGGGAGACCGGCTCGACCTGTTGTTCCAGACCCTGTTCACCCGCCAGTTGATCCGCCAGCCCCTGGCTGAGCGTTATGGCCTGATGCCGCCTCTCGCAGACCGCCTGGGAACTCTGCCGTTCCACCTGCGCCTGCGCCCCTTGGCCAAGGGGCCCTTCCAGGCATCCCTGGAGCTTCAGTTGGCCGTGGGTAACGAACGGCCTGCCTGGGATTCATGGCTCCTGGCGCTGCGCACCAATCTGGAAGGCCAGGGCCTCACACGGAAGCCGCCCGGCGGGCCCTCCCCGGCTCCCCAAGCTGCTGTTGCTGGCCCGGGCGACAGCACGTGGCAGCGTCAGGACGGTGCCGTCGTCGGCGGATGGCGCTGGATTCGGCCGGTGGCCAGCCGGCCCGCCGAGCTGCTGTTCTTCCTGGGCCCCGTTCCGGCAACGGCTGAGGGTTCATCGGCCACGGCGCGCTCGTCCGAGGGCGCGGCCATGAGCCTCCAGGCTCGCCCCGCCGCCCTGGCAGCCGTCTCGCTGCTTCCACCCGGTTTGCCGGCGGTGGTCAGACAGGCTGAGCAGCTCGAATGGCTCAGCATTTCGCCCACCACTAAAGCCCCTGCTCTCTCGCCCCTGTCCTGGGTATCGGGTGCGCTGCAGCTGGCCCAGCCTTCAGCTGGTGGCGGTGGGCGCTGAGGAGGGGGTACCGGCGTCGCCCGTGCCTGCTGCCTCGGCGGCGATTGGCTCCGCCCTGCTGGGCTCGCTGCCGGCTGCCTCCTCTTCCTGCTGCCGCTGCCGGCGTCTGCGCTCAGCGGCAACGGTTTCCTCCATCAGTTCCACCGCCTGGGCCATTTTCCCCAGATTGGTGACGTAGAGGCTGAGGTCCTTGTCAACCCGCTCCTTGAGCAGCCCCATCGAGGCGCCGATCTCATGGGAGGCCTGCTGGAGGGCCTGGGGTTCGAGGGCCTCGGCACCCTGGGCCTTTTGCAACAGGCTCAGCAGCCCCACAGCGAAGAGCCGGGAGTAGTGAAAATCGGGCCGCTTCACCTCGGCGAGCACGCTGGCAATCGGTTCGGGGGCACCGTCCCCCTGGGACTCCAGCCAGTGCCTGACCTCCTCCAGGCTGTGGTTGCCCACGGCTTGAATCGCTCGGTCCCTCTCGCTGCGAATCTCGGCTGCATTGAAGCCGGAGGAAGCACAGAGGGCCACGAACAGTGGCTCCTGTTGGGACTCGGGCCGATACCCCTTGGCGAAGCTGTCGAACACCTGGGTGAGCCCCACAGCGAAAAGCGGGTCGCAGACGAAGCCCTTCTGGTGGCTGAGCAGATGCAACTCCACCAGCAACTCATCCACCAGGCGTCGATAGAGGGTACCGATCACATAGGGAAAGGACTGGTGGAAAACGCGCTTGCTGTCAGCGACGGTGAGACTGACGCCCACTCTTGTTTCTCATGGTTCCTGGACCCTAGCGCCGCCCCCTTCCCCTCGTCTCGGCATCTTCCCGCCCGAGCTGCGAGGGCCTGGGCGGCCCGCTCTGCTCAGTAGGATTGACAGAGTGCTGATGGTTTGCTGATGATCCCGATCGTGATTGAGGATTCCGGCCGGGGGGAGCGCGCCTTCGACATCTACTCGCGGCTGCTTCGCGAGCGGATCATCTTCCTCGGCGAGCCCGTCACCTCGGAGTCGGCCAATCGGGTTGTGGCCCAGTTGCTTTTCCTCGAAGCCGAGGATCCCGAGAAAGACATCTTTCTGTACGTCAATTCCCCCGGCGGCTCTGTCTACGACGGCCTCGGTATCTTTGACACGATGCAGCACATCAAGCCGGACGTCCAGACGGTCTGTGTGGGCCTGGCTGCCAGCATGGGCGCCTTCCTGCTCACGGCTGGGGCCAAGGGCAAGCGCAGCAGCCTGCACCACTCCCGGATCATGATTCACCAGCCACTGGGCGGAGCCCGCGGCCAGGCCAGCGACATCCGCATCCAGGCCGATGAAATCCTTTTCCTCAAGGACAAGCTCAACCACGAGCTTGCCGACCGCACCGGTCAGCCCCTGGAGCGCATCCAGCAGGACACAGACAGGGATTTCTTCATGTCACCGGCCGAAGCGGTGGCCTACGGCTTGATTGACAAGGTGATCGAACGCCGGCCGATCAGATCGGTGGATTGAACCAGCGATCTGGAGATCAGCTGGTTTGAAATTGTCTGGGCAATACAATCAGGGGACTGGATCACCACTTCCCTGCCGCACGGGGTCCTGGAACTGTTGCTCAGGCCGTTGTCAGGGCTTGGCTTTGGAATCAATCAGGTTGCCCTTGCTGTCCTTGAGTTCTTTCCAGAGTTGACGGATCTCGGCATAGGCAATGTCCTGGGTGATCTTGCCATTGGCCTGGAGTGCCACGATCAAACCCACCCGCTCAGCAAACTGCTCAAGGTTCTGGTGGAAGGCGACCCGCTCGGGCGACCAGTCCTCGCCGTGGTAGCGGCTGAAGGACTCCATCGGGGATTGGATCTTGCTCAAGACCAGGACGCCATGAAATGAGAATCTAAATGGTATAGGGTGGAACAGGATGTGGGTTTGGTTAAGGGTTTCAATTCCGGCCTTGGTCTTCTCCGAAATGTTCCGCGTCTAGCCCGGAGCTGCCGCCTGATCAGCTTGCTTCCACCAAGGGTGAATAGCGCTCCTTGTCAGGAATTTCAGTGAACTCAGCTACCACCCTGCGGAATTCATCCCCATCGAGAGATTCCTTTTCGATCAGCAGTTCCACCAGCCTGTCCATGCAGGCGCGGTTGCTGCCCACCAGGGCGACCGTGTCTCGGTAGCAACTGTCAACAATGGCGCGGACCTGCTCATCAATGCGCTTTGAGATGGCATCGGACACATCGCTGCGGGTCATCAGATCCCTGCCCAGGAACACCTCCTGGCTGCCACCTTCGAGGGCAACCGGGCCGAGCTCGCTCATGCCGAAGCGGGTGACCATCTGGCGGGCCATCCCCGCCACCTGCTGAATGTCACCACCGGCGCCGGTGGTGACCTCGGAATGGCCAAATACGACAGCTTCTGCTGCCCTGCCTCCCAGGGCACCCATGATCCTGGAGCGAAGCTGAACCCGGCTGACCAGCATCTGCTCTTCGTCGGGAGCGAACCAGGTGAGGCCCTGGGCCTGGCCCCGGGGGATCAGGGTGACCTTCTGAACCGGGTCGTGCTGTTTGACCAGGGTGCCGACCAGGGCATGGCCGACTTCGTGGTAGGCGATCAGGCGTTTGCTGCGCCCATCAGTGAGGGGCTTGCCCTCCATGCCGGCGATGACGCGATCGACGGCATCGTCGATTTCGGCCAGGCTGGTGGCGTCCTTGCGGCGGCGCGCCGTGAGGATTGCGGCTTCGTTGAGCAGGTTGGCCAGATCAGCTCCAGTGAAGCCTGGAGTCCGGCGGGCAATCGCTTCAAGCGAAACGTCTGGAGCGAGTTTCTTGTTGCGGGCGTGAACGTGAAGAATCGAGAGACGGCCCCTGATGTCCGGCGGATCGACTGACACCTGACGATCGAACCGGCCCGGACGCAGCAGGGCGGAATCCAGCACATCAGCGCGGTTTGTGGCGGCGATGATGATGATGCCGGTGTTGCCCTCGAAGCCATCCATTTCGGTGAGCAGCTGGTTCAGAGTCTGCTCCCGCTCATCGTTGCCACCGCCGATTCCAGCGCCCCGCTGACGCCCGACCGCGTCAATTTCATCAATGAAGATCAGGCAAGGGCTGTTCTCCTTGGCCCGCTTGAACAGATCCCGCACCCGTGAGGCGCCCACACCCACGAACATCTCGACGAACTCGGAGCCGGAAAGCGAGAAAAAGGGAACCCCGGCTTCACCAGCGATCGCTTTGGCGAGCAGGGTTTTTCCTGTTCCCGGCGGTCCGATCAGCAGCACGCCGCGGGGAATCTTGGCTCCGACGGAGGTGAACCGCTCCGGCTGCTTGAGGAAGGTGACCACCTCTTCAAGGTCTTCCTTGGCCTCTTCCACACCGGCAACGTCATCGAATTTGACACCGGTTTCAGCCTCCATGGCGAAACGGGCTTTGGTTTTGCCGAACTGCATGGCCTGTCCGGGCCCTCCGGGCATCGAAGAGGAGCGCCGGGCCAGAAAGATGAGAGAGCCGATCAACAGGAGGGGGAACAGCAGGTTGCCGAGGATTCCCAGCGCTGGCCCTCCAGTGCGGGGAGGATGGATATCAAAGCTGATCCCCCTTTCCTTGAGATTGTTGATCAACTCGGGGGCCAACCCGGGCAGATCGACCCTGAGGCGCTGGACGCGGTTGTCGAGATCAGGATCGACTGCTTCGACCACTGCACTCCGTCCGCCGTCATAGACGTCAACCGCGGTGACGCGACCTGCTTGCACGTAGTCAAGGAAGCGTCCATAGCTCATGCGGGCCACGGCCGTGTTGCGCGAACCCGCACCGCCCGTTCCAGCAGCCTGCGGCGTGAAGCGTGCACCCCCCCCATTGCCGATCACTTGCCAGGCCAGGAAGAGAGCCACGCCGATCGGCAGGAACCAGAGAGCGATCAGCCGCCAGCGCTGCTTCATGGAACCTCAGAATCTTTAAGAACTGTAAATGGCAGGCCACTCAGCCGTGGGCTGGTGGAGCCGCTGGTCTGAGGTCTTCACTCTCCCACGGGCGCCTCGGCTTCAAGCGGCGCTGTCACCGCTGAGACAGGGTTCCCGATCGTCTGATTCGATCAGCAGATCGCTGCTGGCCAGGGTCTCGATCAGCTCCGGGCCGCCAAGGCCATGGGTCCAGACCTCAACCTGCGATCCCATTGGAGCTTCAAAACTCAACATTTCAAAGGGGAACACCACCCGCTCCAGGTAAAACTCCTTCGGCCCACAACAGCGAACGATCACCATGCGGTCGCTGGAGTTGCGGAAACCGCAGGGAAGCCTGGCCACGGGAACCATCTATTCAGGGAACTCTCATAAAGCCACCCCCTGAGCTTCCCGTTAGTCTCCGTCACCACAAATCGGGCGATTTAATCTTTTCTTGGGTGTTCAGAGGCTGCGCAGGGCCACGATCGGGTCGAGCCGGGCGGCCCGGCGGGCGGGCACCACCCCGAAGAACAGGCCGATTCCACCCGAGAGCCCCACCGTGAAGGCCACACTGCTGAGCTCGATGGCTGCGGGCAGCGGTGTGAACCGGGCCACGGCTGCCACCGCACCCAGGCCCACCGCGCTGCCGATAAACCCCCCCAGGCTGGCCAGCACCAACGACTCCACGAGGAACTGGAGCAGCACGTCGCCACTGCGGGCGCCCAGCGCCTTGCGAAGGCCGATCTCCTGGGTTCGCTCACTGACGGACACCAGCATGATGTTCATGATGCCGATGCCGCCCACCAGGAGGGAGACACCGCCAATCGCCGCCAGCATCAAGGTGAGACCTCCGGTGATCGTGCCCACGATCGAGAGGGCATCCTGCTGGGAGCGCACGGCGAAATCGTCTTCGCGCAGGATCCGGTGCCGCTGGCGCAGCAGGTTGGTGATCTGGAACTTGGCGGCTCCGGTGCTGGCCTCATCGAGCGCCTCCACACTGATGAAGGTGAGGCTGATGCCAAAACTGGTCCGCCCGCCCAGGCGGCTCACCATTGTGGAAAGGGGGATGTAAGCGGCCTCGTCCTGGTTGCTGCCGAAGGCCGCTCCCTTCGGCGCGGTGATGCCGATCACCTCGAAGGACTGATCACGGATCCGCAGGGTCTGGCCGATCGCTGCACCCGTTGGAATCAGCTTGTCGCGCAGATCCGGGCCGATCACCGCCACATTTCGGGCCGAGTCCAGGTCCTGCTGGCTGAAGAACCTGCCTTGGGCGATCTCAAAACGGCGAACCGGCAGAAACTCCGGTGTGATCCCGGAGACAGAGGCATTGGCGCTGTTGGCTCCCACCTGAACCACCTCATTAAGGGTGATCTGGGGGGCCACGCGCCGCACACTCGGCACCTGTTCGGCGATCGCTTCGGCATCGCTCAGCACCAGGGTGCGTGGATTGTTGATTCCCTGCCGCCGGGTGTCGTTGTTGCCTGGCACCACAAACAGCACATTGGCGCCGAGGGTGTTGAGCTGGCCTTCCGCCAGGTTCTGGGCGCCCCTGCCCACACCCACCAGGGTGATCACCGAGGCATTGCCGATCACGATGCCGAGCATCGTCAGCAGGCTGCGCAACCTGGTGGCCCTCAGGGTGCTGAGGGCCATGGTGACGGTTTCAGTGAGCGGAAGCTTCGATGCCATGGCCAGGGCTCAGAGCAGGGTTCCGAGGCGTTTGGACTGGGTGTGGTTGCGGGCGCCGCGATGGACCAGGCCCTCCCGCAGCTCCAGGGTGACGAACTCACCATGGCGCAGATCGGTGGTGGCATTCGACACCCCCACGATCACAGGAACTCCGAGTCGCTGGGAAATCACCGCAGCATGGCTCTCGCTGCCGTCCGCTTCAGCGATCACCCCCCTGGCCTTGCGGATCGCGCCCAGATAGGCGGCGCTGGTTTCGCGGACCACCAGGATCTCGCCGCTCACCAGGCGGGCGGCCTCTTCGGGATTGGTGGCCACTCGCACCCTGCCGCTGACCGAACCGCTGCCGATTCCCAGTCCGCGACCAAGCACAGCCGAAACGATCCCCACCTTGACCAGATCGGTGGAGCCGCTGACGCCTGCCAGGGTGCCTGCGGTCTGGACCACCAGATCCCCCTCCTTGAGCAGGCCCTGTTCCTGGGCGATCCCCATGGCCAGGGTGAAGGTGCTGGAAGTGGAATCCTGGTCGTCGATCAGGAGCGGATTCACCCCCCAGACCATCTGGAGCTGGCGGGCCACTTTCACATCACTGGTGATCGCCAGGATGGTGGTGGAGGGTCTGAACTTGCTGACGTTCCTCGCCGTGGCGCCGCTTTTGGTGAGCGGCAGGATCGCGGCGGCCTGAAGCTGGCGGGCAATCGTGCTGACCGCCTGGCTGATCGCATTGGGAATCGTGCAGGCCATGTGGCTGTCGACGGCGCGGCGGGGATAGTCGCGCTCGATGCGGCAGGCGATCCTGGCCATGGTGGCCACGGCTTCCACCGGAAAATCACCCACGGCGGTTTCGTTGGAGAGCATCACCGCGTCGGTGCCATCCAGGATGGCGTTGGCCACGTCGCTGACCTCGGCGCGGGTGGGGCGGGGACAGCTGGCCATGCTGTCGAGCATCTGGGTGGCCGTGATGATCGGGATACCGAGGGTGTTGGCCTTGCGGATCAGCTCCTTCTGCAACAGCGGCACTTCTTCGGCCGGCATCTCGACGCCGAGGTCGCCGCGGGCCACCATGACGCCGTCGCAGAGGGGCAGGATCGCATCGATCTGATCGATCGCTTCGAATTTCTCGATCTTGGCAATCACCGGTGTGCTGTGACCATGGCCGCTGATCAGTTCGCGGATTTCCTCCATGTCGGAAGGGTTGCGCACGAAACTGAGGGCGACCCAGTCAACCCCCTGCTGCAGCCCGAAGATCAGGTCTTCCCGGTCCTTGTCGGTGAGGGCACGGATCGAGAGCTGCACATCGGGGAAGTTCACCCCCTTGTTGTTGGAGAGAACCCCTCCGACAACAACCGTGCAATGAAGGGTCTGCTCAGGCCCGTCAACCCGATCAACGACCATTTCGACCCGCCCATCATCGAGAAGGATGCGGTTGCCGGCCAGAACCTCGTCAGCGAGTTTGTCGTAGGTGACGGTGGCAATCGACTGGTCACAGGGCACATTGCGGGAGGTCAGCTGGAAGCTGTCGCCGTTGGCCAGGGTGATCGGCCCTCCGATGAAGCGGCCCAGGCGGATCTTGGGACCCTGGAGATCCTGCAGAATTCCGACGTGGATGTTGAGCTCGTGGGCGACCTGGCGGATTGTGGCGATCCGGGCGGCGTGCTCGGAGTGGTCGCCGTGGGAGAAATTGAGCCGAAAGGTGGTGGCACCGGCACGGATCAGCTGTCGCAGCCGCTCCGGTGATTCGGTGGCAGGCCCGATGGTGGCCACGATCTTGGTGCAACGCGAGAGATCGGGCTTGGCCATCGAAGGAGCCGAGGGTTGAGCGGAAACTACCATCCGGTCCTGCTTTGCGCCGCCACAACGGAATCGATGGACCTCAACCACTACCAGGGCCAGGCCCGCTTGACCGCCCGCTATCCCCAGGTGGGCGCCAACTTGATCTATCCCACCTTGGGGCTGTGCGGTGAAGCCGGTGAGGTGGCCGACAAGGTCAAAAAGGTGCTGCGGGACCGAGGCGGCTGTTTCGATGCTGAGGCGCGGGAGGCGATCAAGCTCGAACTCGGCGATGTGCTCTGGTATGTGGCCCAGCTGGCCAGTGAGCTTGGTTTCGACCTCGATGGCATCGCCACGGCCAATCTGGCCAAGCTGGCCAGCCGTGCCGAGCGAAACGTGATCGGCGGCAGTGGTGATGTTCGCTGAACAGAAGTTCAGCAGCAGAGGTTCAGGAACCGATCACAGACCGAAGCCTGATCCGGGCAGGGAGGCGCTCAGGTTTCCGAGCAGCCCCTGGGCAAGGCTGAGCGCCAGGAAGGCGATGATCGCTGAGAGGTCGATGCCGCCCAGGGGTGGAATCAGGCCCCGGAATGCATTGAGATAGGGATCGGTGATCGAGCTGACCGTGGAAAGCACCGGGTTGCTCCAGTCCAGATTCGGGAACCAGCTCAACAGCACCCGCACCAGCAGGACCAGGCTGTAGATGCTGAGGGTCTGGGCGAGTACGGCAAAGATCGAGCTGAGGATGGTCACGGGGCTGCCGGGAATTGAAATCGGGTCCTGACTCTAGGCAGAGCGTCCCCCCTCGCCGGCTGGGTCCGCCAGCTCCGCCCTGACGGCGAAGGTGCGATGAAATTTCTCACTCAGGCTGATCCAGTAGGAGCGGCCCTCGCTCTGGCGGCGACGCTCGATGAAGTTCTGGGCCAACAACTCCTTGATGTGGTCATAGGCCCCGGAGCCGCGCAGCTCCACCAGTTCCGATTGCAGCAGCCGTTTCTTCAGGGCGATGGTGGCCAGGGTTCGAAGCGTGGCGGTGGAGAGTTCCACCGGCAGCAGGTTGCGCACCAGCTCGCCGAGGCTCTCGCGCAGTTGGAGGCTGTAGCGCGAGCCGTCCTGGCGGATCTCCAGGGCCGTGTCACGGTGGGCGTAGTCGGCCATCAGGGTGATCAGTGCCAGCTCCACGTCTTCGCGGCTGATCAGGCCGGGCTGGTCACGGGCGGCGATCTCAGCGAGTTCCCCCAGATCCAGGGGCCGTCCTTTGAGGTACAGGATCGCCTCCAGCCGGGCAGCCAGGGACAGGCTCTCGCCCCGCTTCCCAGCATCCGACTGCTCTGGTCTGGAGGGCGATTCACGGGATGGAGGAGCATGGCTTGACAAGGCCCCAGACCCCACAGCTCACCGGCAACGTACCGCAGCCCTTCCTGCTCAGGCCAGGCTGGGCAGCGCTCTGCGGGCTGCTCCGAGGAAGAGCCGGTAGGCCGGGTTGCCGGTTTCATCCCAGTGGCGGTAGCCCAGACCGTCAAGAAAGTCCTGCCAGGCCTGGCGGTCCTCAAGGGCGACCTGCACCCCGACCACGATCCGCCCCACGTCTCCACCCTGATTTCGGTAATGAAAGATGCTGATCGTCCAGTTCGGATGCAGGGCGTTCACGAAGGCCATCAAGGCGCCGGGACGTTCCGGAAACTCGAAGCGGTAGAGCAACTCCAGGCCGGCTTCGGCGCCGGGGGGCGCCGCGTCGAGGGGCAACCGTCCCCCCACCATGTGGCGCAGGTGCAGCTTGGCCAGTTCATTGCCGCTGAGGTCGAGGCAGGCAAACCCTGCGGCCCTGAGTTGCTCGATCAGCGTTGCGGTGTCTTCACGACCGCTGATCTGCACCCCCAGGAAAATGTGGGCGACGCTTGGATCGGCCATCCGGTAACTGAACTCGGTGAGGCTGCGCGAGCCCAGCTGTTCGCAGAGCCGGCGCAGGCTGCCGGTGCGTTCGGGAATCTCCACGGCCAGCATCGCCTCGCGCTCTTCCCCCAGCTCGGCCCGTTCGGCCACGAAGCGCAGCCGCTCGAAGTTCATGTTGGCGCCGCAGGCCACCGCCACCAGGGTGCGTCCCTTCAGGCCGCGCCGCTGCACATCGGCCTTCATGCCGGCCACCGCCAGGGCTCCGGCCGGCTCCAGGATTGAGCGCGTGTCCTCAAAGACGTCCTTGATCGCCGCACAGATCTCATCGGTGTCCACGGTCACCATGGCGTCGACGTAGCGCCGGGCCAGCGAGAAGGTGTGCACGCCCACCTGGCGCACCGCCACCCCATCGGCGAACAGGCCCACCTCCTGGAGGCAGACCCGCTCACCGGCTGCGAGGGAGCGGGTCATGGCATCGGCGTCGGCCGGCTCCACGCCGATGATCTCCACCTCGGGCCAGACATTCTTGACATAGGCAGCGATCCCGGCGATCAGGCCCCCGCCCCCCACGGCCACATAGATCGCATCCGGCGGCGGTGCCGCCTGCCGCAGGATCTCGAGCCCGACCGTTCCCTGGCCGGCAATCACGTCCGGGTCGTCAAAGGGATGAATGAAGGTCATGCCGCCGGCGGCCTCGAGGCGGCGGGCCTGCTCGTAGGCCTCGTCGTAGGTGTCGCCGTGCAACACCACCTCGGCGCCGAGGGCCGCCACGGCCCGCACCTTCATCTCAGGGGTGGTGAGCGGCATCACGATCACCGCCCGGCAGCCAAGCTTGCCGGCGGCCAGCGCAACGCCCTGGGCGTGGTTGCCGGCACTGGCGGCGATCACCCCCCGCTCCAGCTCAGCCGGGGAAAGGTGCACCATGCGGTTGTAGGCCCCCCGCAGCTTGAAGGAGAACACTGGCTGCAGATCCTCCCGCTTGAGCAGCACGGAATTTCCCAGCCGCCGCGAGAGATTCGGGGCTGGCTCAAGCGGTGACTCGATCGCCACGTCGTACACCCGGGCCCGCAGGATGCGCTGCAGATAATCGTCCATGGGTTCAGTGTGGCAACAGGTGCTGCGGCAAAGGCGTGGCTGAGGTCCGCACCCAGCGGCGGACGCCGTAGATTGGCCTGAAAGAAGGGGAGGGGTATGCACCTCAGTGAGCTGAGCCATCCCAACCAACTGCATGGTCTGAGTGTCGGCGAGCTTGAAGCCATCGCCCGTCAGATCCGTGAACGGCACCTGGAGGTGGTTTCCACCAGCGGTGGCCACCTCGGACCGGGACTGGGGGTGGTGGAGCTCACCCTGGCCCTCTATCAAACCCTTGACCTCGACATCGACCGGGTCGTCTGGGATGTGGGCCATCAGGCCTACCCCCACAAGCTGATCACCGGCCGCTACAACCAGTTCAGCACCCTGCGCCAGCAGGGCGGTGTGGCCGGCTATCTGAAGCGCAGCGAGAGCCGCTTCGACCATTTCGGCGCCGGCCATGCCTCCACCAGCATTTCGGCGGCCCTCGGCATGGCCCTGGCCCGCGACCGCCGCAGCGAAGAGTTCAAGTGTGTGGCTGTGATCGGTGACGGTGCCCTCACCGGCGGCATGGCCCTGGAGGCGATCAACCACGCTGGCCACCTGCCGAAAACCCGGCTGCTGGTGGTGCTGAACGACAACGACATGTCGATCTCACCGCCGGTGGGAGCCCTCTCCACCTACCTCAACCGCATGCGGTTGAGCCCACCCCTGCAGTTCCTCTCCGGCAGTGCTGAAGAGGCTGTCAAGCATCTGCCATTCCTGCACGGAGAGCTCCCTCAGGAGCTTAAAACCCTCAAAGGCAGCATGAAGCGCCTTTCGGTGCCGAAGGTCGGTGCGGTGTTTGAGGAACTTGGCTTCACCTACATGGGCCCGGTCGATGGCCATGACATCTCCGACATGGTGCGCACCTTCCAGGCGGCCCATCGCTGCGAGGGGCCAGTGCTGGTTCATGTGGTCACCACCAAAGGCAAGGGCTACCCCTATGCCGAAGCGGATCAAGTTGGCTACCACGCCCAGTCGGCCTTTGACCTCAAAACCGGCAAGGCCTTCCCGTCCAGCAAACCGAAGCCACCCAGCTACAGCAAGGTGTTCGGCCAGACCCTGGTGAAGCTCTGTGAGCAGGATTCCACCGTGGTCGGCATCACGGCGGCCATGGCCACCGGCACCGGCCTTGATCTGTTGGAGAAGGCCCTGCCGCAGCAGTATTTCGATGTGGGCATCGCCGAGCAGCACGCCGTCACGATGGCGGCAGGGATGGCTACAGCTGGCCTCAAACCTGTGGTGGCGATCTACAGCACGTTCCTGCAGCGGGCCTTCGATCAGCTCATCCACGATGTGGGAATCCAGAAGCTTCCGGTCACCTTCGTGCTCGACCGGGCCGGAATCGTTGGTGCCGACGGCCCGACCCACCAGGGTCAGTACGACATCAGCTACCTGCGCGCCATCCCCAACTTCACCGTGATGGCACCCAAGGACGAGGCTGAGTTGCAGCGCATGCTGGTGACCGCCATCGGCCACAGCGGTCCCTGTGCCATCCGCTTCCCCCGTGGTGAAGGGGAAGGGGTGCCCCTGGCCGAAGAGGGCTGGGAGCCGATCGAAATCGGTCGAGGGGAGCAGCTCGCCGACGGCGACGATGTGTTGATCGTGGCCTACGGGGCCATGGTGGCTCCGGCGATGGCGACCGCCGGTCTGCTTCAGGAAGACGGGGTTCGGGCAGCGGTCCTGAATGCCCGCTTCCTGCGGCCGCTTGATGAGTCACTGATCGTGCCGCTGGCCCGCCGCATCGGTCGGGTGGTGACCATGGAGGAGGGTGCCCTGCCCGGCGGCTTCGGTGCCGCCATTGTCGAATCCCTCAACGACCATGACGTTCTGGTGCCGGTGCTGCGGATCGGCATCCCCGATCAACTGGTGGACCATGCCAGCCCTGCCCAGAGCAAACTCTCGGTGGGTCTGACGCCAGGCCAGATGGCAGAGCGTATTCGTCAACGGTTTGCCCTGGGCCTGAAGCGTCAGCCGCTGGCTGTCTGACCTGACAGGGGGCTGGATTGGTAGCCCCAGCAGGCCGCACCAATCGTCAATCGTTCAGCTCCAAAGTGCTCCCAGCATGAAAACGGGCCGAGGCAAGCCCGGGCCCGTTCAGTTGAGCGGAACAGCTGATTGGATCAGCGTTCAGAGCACACCGCGGGAGGCGAGGCCCTGGATCGCACCGATCCCGAAAATGTGACCAAGGCTGGTGGTGCCGAGCACCGCGCCGATGCCGAAGCCTCCGAAGAACGACGGATTGGGCATGGCGGCGCCCTCTGAGGGGTATTTGATCGTTGCCTTGCCGATGGCGATGGCAATCACATTGCAGACGATCATCACCAGGGCCACCTTTGGTGACCAGGTGATCGAGGCGGGGGCCAGAGCCAGAAGCGGAGCGATCATCTTGGATCAGTAACCGACGCCCCATCTTCCGGGGGAACACCCCTGCCACCACCACTCCTTAAGACTTGTTCATTGGAGTGACCGGCTGGCTCAGGGAGCGGCCAGCTCCCGGCGGCGCAGTTCCGCCACCACCCCGTTGCGCTTGAGTTCGCTGAGCCGCAGATCGATCCGCTCGGCGATGGCGTCCGGGAGGTCCGGCGCGAGGGCGAACGCCTGGGATTCGGTGTTGATCCCGCCCAGCACCCGCTCGAAGCGGGCACCCCTCAGCTGCTTGCTCACATAGTCCAGCTGGAGCTCATCGGCCAGCACCGCGTCGGTTCCATCGCTGAGCAGGAGGCTGCTCGCCTGCTCAATCGTCTGCAGGGACAGGATCCGCACCGGTGGCTGGACGCCTCCGCGGTTGAGGGTCTCAAGCAGTTCCTTGCTGACACTGCCGCGCCGCGCCGCCACCCGCATCCCGGCCAGATCCTCCAGGCTGCGGATCGAATTCTGGCCGCCGAACTGGGGCTGTCGCACCACATTCAGGGTCACGAAGCTGACCAGCAACGAAGCCGAGACGATGCGGATCAGGTAACTCACCACCACCAGGGTGTGTCCACGGGTGGTATTGGCCACGGTGTTGGTGCCGGGTCCGGTGGCCAGAATCTGAAACACCCGGGCAAAGGAACGGCGTTGTCCGTCGCGCTCGGTGCTGGGATGACGGCCGAGTCCTTCGATGTTCCAGAGGGCGATGCTCACGGTGGCCGTTGCCGCCAGAAAGCCACCCAGCAGGCGCAGCAGGTCGGGGCTGAACAGGGAGAGCAGGATGGCGCGGCCCACGTCGAGCTGGCTGCGCTGCACCATCACCGCCTGCCCACCCTCCTGGAAGGGCAGCGTGAAGCGAACCTGTTTCAACCGCTCGGGCGAAACGTTCAGGCAGCCCACGGCCAGGTCGATGTCGCCGCGCCTCACCGCCTGCAGCAGCGTCCTGGTGTCCGGCTGGGCTTGGATCACATAGGGCAGGGCCTCTTCGGTGGCGATCCGGCTCCAGAGATCCACCGCCAGGCCCCGCCAGACACCCCCGTCCCGAAAGCTGCAGGGCTGGGAACCATCGGTCACCCCCACCCGCAGGATCGCTCCAGGCTCCGCCTCAGACGGCACCCCGATCAGCACAAGTGCCGTGGCGAGCAGGGCCTGGCCGAGCAGGGTTGGCAGGGACGGGGGCATGGCTCTAGGGAGGCGGCTGGTCTGACGCAGCTGCCTTGGTGCCGGTGGGCTCCTGGAAGCCGAGCAGGATCATCAGGTTGCCGAGCGTGAGGAACGCCTCGGCACCGCCGTGCAGCGGATCCACATCGGCCAGCTGCCGGCCGAACTGCTGCTGGGCGATCACGGCGGCCACGATCGTGACGGCGACGAACACAAGGGTGAACTGGAACCCCCGCAGGGCCAGTATCGGCATCCGTTTGCTGGCACCGGCCCAGCGCAGAAAGGCCAGATAGGGCAGCAGGGACACCACGAACAAGGGGCCGGGGTCAATGGCTGCCAGGGGCTCAAGCAACCAAGCGCCCGTGCTGGCGAGCATCCCGATCATGCTTCTGTCTCCGGATTGCGAGGAAGGAGGTTCCAGGCGGCGGCGGCCAGGGCCCCGTTGCCCACCAGGGTGGTGAAGGCCTGCAGCACCACCAGCCCCTTGAGCTGGTCGGGGTTGTCGAACAGATGCCAGGTGCAGGCCGCCATGGCGCTCACCAGGGCGGGCAACATCGCCAGGGCGATCCAGCGCCATTCCCCCTCCTGGCGCCGTTCACCCCAGCGCACCACCGCCACGATCGCCAGGCTCCACTCGATCACCGAGGCGATGTGGATCCACCAGGTGGGGAGCGAGAGGGCATGCATGGCTGGGGTGCCCTGGGTGATCCGTAACTTACGTATCCCGCGCCCCAACCGCCGCCTCGCCTGCAGAACCTGCCGCCAGGGCTGCGCTTGGCGATGCGATGCTTCGCCACAGCTGATCCAGGCGTTTTGGCTGTCGTGCCAGTGGTGGCAAAACAGGTGCTGCTCTGCGGCTACTACGGCGAGCACAACCTCGGCGATGACGCCTTGCTGGAGGCGCTGCTGCTGCAGTTGCCTGCTGGGATTGTCCCTTTGGTCACGGCCCACGACCAGGCGGAGGTGCATCAACGCTTCGCTGTTCGCACCTGCCCACGGCGCCAATGGAAAACGGTGCTGCGGGCCCTCAACCGTTGCGATGCCCTGGTGCTGGGGGGAGGCAGCCTGTTGCAGGACGCCACCAGTTTCCGCAGCCTGCTGTACTACGCGGCCCTGATCCTCAGTGCCCACCTGCAGGGCAAACCGGTGCTGCTCTGGGGGCAGGGGCTTGGTCCACTGCGCCGTCGCTCCAGCCGCTGGCTGGTGGCACGCCTTTTGCCCCTGGCGCGGGGAATCAGCTGGCGGGATGCGCAATCGGCTGCTCTGGCGGCTGGCTGGGGCACCGTGGCACCGGTCGGCAGTGATCCTGTCTGGTCCCTGGCGCCGGTGGCCTGGCAGGGAGCCGGCGGAGCGATTGTGGTGTGCTGGCGTTCCAGCCCCCTGCTGGAGGACGCCGGCTGGAGAGTTCTGCTGGATACCCTGGGGGCCCTGGCCGGCGCTGCCGATCGGCCCGTGCTCTGGCTGCCCTTCCACCGGCAGCAGGATCGGGGTCTGCTGGCGAAGTTGATCGGCCAGGGGCTGGTTCCCCCTGCCCTGGTTTCCCGCAGCCAGGAGTTGGTGGTGGAGTGCCCCGAAGAGGCGATGGCCCACTTTGCTCATGCAGGGCTGGTGGTGGCGATGCGACTGCACGGGTTGATCCTGGCGGCCCTGTCGGGGGCGCCTTGCGCGGCCCTGAGCTATGACCCGAAGGTGCGGGTTGCGGCCGAATCGATCGGTTGCCCCTGCACGGATCTTGAGGGAATGGACAGCCACTCCCCGCCGGTCGCTGGTCTGCTGCAAAGCTGGAGTGCAGTGCTGGATTCTCCGCCCCAGGCTGAAACGATCAAGACGATTCGCCAGGCGGCTCGGGTGCACCGCGACTTGCTGCACAAGCAGCTCGCCTGACCTCCCCCTATCTACGCATCTATCCAGGCCTCAATGACTCGCGTCAAACTGCAGATCTTGCTCAGTGTGCTGATCCCCCTTGGAGCGATTGGCTACTGGCTCTACAGCCTTGGCTTCTTCAATCCACCCTAGATCTCTGATTCAACAGCCCAGTTCAGTTGCTGGAAGGGGTTGCCATCGCCACCGGAATACGGGGCACGGGAAAGCCGTTGCTACCCAGCACATCAACAATCATGCGGTTGGTGTCGAAGTAAACCTGCCAGTAGTTGTCGGTGTGGGTTTAGGGGCGTACGGCCAGTTTCGGACCGCGCTCCGTGAACTCGAGCACCTCCACATCCCCAGGCATTCCATCGAACTGGTTGGGAACGCGGCTGAGACCTTCCTTCAACAAGGAGATGGCACGGCCCACGTCGGCACTGTTGTCGAGTTGGGCAACAAGTTCAACGCGGCGAAAGGGATGAACGGAGAAGTTTTGAATGGTATCGCTGAACAGTTTGCCGTTGGGAATGATATTGCGGACGTTGTCTGGAGCCAGCAGAGAGCTTACGAACATGCCAATTTCTTCCACCGTGCCCGTCACCCCTGCAGCTGTTATGAAATCCCCAACACTGAACGGCCTGAACACCTGCAGGACGACACCGGCGGCGAAGTTGCCCAGCATGCCGCTCCAGGCGTCGCCGATCGCCACACCGGCGCCAGCCAGCAGCGCCGCGAAACTCGCGGCTTCAATCCCGAAGAAGCCCAGAATGGCCACCACCAGGATCACCCGCAGCACCGCAGCGAGGATGTTGAGCAGATAGGACACCACCGTGGCATCAAGGCTGCTGTGACGCAGGGAGCTGCGCAGCAGACGGACGGCCAGGCTGATCAGCCAGCCGCCCGCGATCCAGAGGGCAATAGCCCCCACGAGCTTGAACAGGAACGGAACGAGGATGCTGGTGATCAGGGCGATGCTTGGAGGCACGACTGAACAGAACAAGGGTTCTGAAGAGTGATCTTTTTTGGCGCAGACGTCGACTGCATGTGGAGATATGGGGATTCTTTGGTGCGAATCCAGGGACCTTTGCTGCGCACCCAGCGGGTTCAGCTGATCACGAACTCAGTGAAGGGTTTGTCAACTGCTGGAGTTCCTTGAGCACCTCCTGGCTGTGGCCATTCGGGCGCACGGCCACCCAGCGGGCCCGCAGGATTCCGTCGGGATCGATCAGGAAGGTGTGCCGCTGGGAATAGGGAGCAAGCCAGGAGCCATAGCGCTGGCTCACCCTGCCAGTTGAGGTGGGTGCCTTTTACTGGACAGATGTGGCCCCTGACATCGTTAATCCTGGGCGGGAGGAACAGGGTTGATTCTTAGTGTAGACCCTATGGGGAGTCCTGCCTCCCAGGGAGCTGTGGGGTCTT